>Ga0326727_10013664_pt1 | contig 17955 bp, 16 predicted proteins | sample MB2enrmetagenome_FD_207643 | JGI IMG/M metagenome (GOLD analysis project Ga0326727, IMG submission 207643) | Lab enriched peat soil microbial communities from McLean, Ithaca, NY, United States - MB29MY | ecosystem: Environmental > Terrestrial > Soil > Wetlands > Peat | place: USA: New York...
TAGCACGTGTCATTGCCACGTAAGCCACATTAAGACTATCAATCAAAGTCGCCGTTTTTTCTTCTAAATAGTCGCTCACAAAAATCGTATCAAGCAGTTTAGAATTATAATTGATGGGCACTAAAGGCAATTCATCGAAAGGCTTGCTGTTTGGTTCACACCACAACATGGCTTGTTGTTTATCCAGTTTCCAATCAGTAAAAGGAAATGCTACCACTTTAAAACCAAGACCTTTAGATTTATGAATAGTCATCACACGTATGGCATGAGATGATTCTGGAGAAGGGACTCTTTTTCTGAAACCCTTATCTTCCCACCACGCAAGGAAAGCATCAATGCCCATTGACTCTGAAAGTGAAAAATGATGCACCCAATCCTGAAATGCCTGCAAAAAGACGGCATCTGTCTTAACGTGCGACAAAGGCAATAAACGAATTAACGATTCAGTCATTTCAAACAACGACCCGTTTCGTCCTTCATTCACACAATGCCACACCTCTTGTTCAAAAGTTTCAAAAGGAAGACATTGTTCTTTACTTGGTAAAAAATAAGCAGCAACTTCATTTCCCGATGCAACTTCATCAGACATTTGATAAAACAACATAGCTATCTTAGCTCGTAACATTGCGTCTCCCGGATGAAGTATATACTGCATGAGAAACACAAGTAATTGCACCGACTGCGCATTTCCAATAACCAAAGCCTCATCGGAAATCACTTCGTACGAATAACCAGCCTTGGCTTTATCACTGTTTTGATACCGTAACAAATAATCCACAATCTCAGTGGCTTCCACATTTCGCCTCACTAAAACAGCCATATCTCCAGGCTCATAACCGGCATCCTGCCATTTCTCGATCCACTCCACTAACCGTAACAACACTGCTTCCCGATATGATTTTCCCTGCTCATCAATGAACTGAATAGTCACACTACCCTCACCTACTATATCAGGACTATGTTGTGTTACTTTGTCATAAGCATGCGTTATTTTATCATACAAGGGCATTATCCGTTCATCATTAACCATATTAGCAGGAATCAAATCCCGTACCTGTTGCTGCAAAAGATCGGAAGCCGTGGAAAAGAACATGTTATTGAATTGAACAATAGCACGGCCACTACGCCAATTGTCATTCAGATAAACTTCTTGAATACGTTCTGCCCCAACATCAATCAAAAGCTGTTTATCAAGAAGTTCCCAATTTGAATTACGCCAACGATATATACTTTGCTTCACATCGCCTACGACAAGATTTTCATTACCTGAAGCTAAGCTATTCAACAATAACGGTCTGAAATTGAGCCATTGCAAATCGGATGTATCCTGAAACTCATCCAACAAAAGATGATGAATATTTACACCTATTTTTTCAAACACAAAAGGAGTATCACTCCCATCAACAATTTTTGCCAGGAGTTCCGTTGTATCCGAAATCAACAACCTATGCGTTTCATCCGACTCAAGTCGTATCTGTTCATCAATATCCATCAAAATGCCTAATGCATAGATCTGCTTCAGGATCGTTTTAGCTGTTGCATAAGTTCGATAGGATGTTTCAAACAATTGGGAAATAACACCTATGGAATCATTTAAACCTGCATGATAAGCAATCTCAATTTGTTCCTTCTGCGTTGATGTTCTAGTAGACCATTCATCAAGTTGGTTATGAAGTTTAAAGAATGGAGCAGAAGGAAAGGAAATCTCTTTTCGGACAAATTTCAAAAGCACAGCAAACGGACTCCTTGATTGTCCCTTAAAGTCAGACAGCGTCAAGCCGTGACTCTCTATAAGGTGCAAAGCATGAGATGCTTCCTGAACCAATTGATGTTCAAAAACGGACGTAATTTTCAGTAATGTAGTTTGATAAGTCTCCAAAAATGTTTTGTCAAGCAACTTCTCACGAATTAGCGGGAATTTCTTTTTGAAATTCTCTTTGAATAACTCTTGTGCTAAAATCCGAAGCTGATATTTCAGATTCCATTTCTTCCCTTCTTCAATCTGATTGGTGGTCAGTCGCATCAACCAATCGAATAATTGTTTGTCCTCTTTTGAGTCAAGCCGTGAAAGCAAATCATCAATCGCCTTATCTAAAATTTCCTCTGTTTCGATCTCAATGGAATACCCTCCATGCAAGCCAATCTCGCGTGCAAAGTTGCGGAGCACTTGTTGAAAGAAACGATCTATCGTACTGACGGCAAAAAACGAATAATCATGTAATATCTCTTTCAGCAGAATTTCTGCCCGTTGATTCACCTGCTGTGCATTCAAGGCATGAGATTGCATCAACTCATCCCGAAAATGAGAAGATGCACCACGAGCCAACCTATCCAATTCATCCACAATGCGCAACTTCATTTCATCCGTTGCTTTGTTCGTAAAAGTAACTGCTAAGATGCGGCGATGTGCCCCGGACTGCCGATCATCAAACAACCTTTGAATGTAGTGTTGCGTCAGGCGATACGTTTTACCAGAGCCTGCCGATGCACGAAGAAGCTGAAGCATATAAAAATAGTTTAGGTACAAAGATAGCACAAAACAAAAAAAGGACTATCCAAACGGTTAGTCCTTTTTAGAAGTTTAATTGGGTTCGCGAAGGTTAGTTATAATACCATGAAACTCGACCAGATAGCGTGATGTTCGTTAATCTATTGGTTGAGCTGTTGATTCTTTTCCTTCTTTACTTTGCGATATTGTATGCCGAAATAACTCAATGCAAAAAACAGCATCGGCAACGTGGCATCACCAACAGGCATAGGTTCTCCCGGATCAGGCAACCATCCATTATTATATCCATTGCCTCCATTTCCATTACCATTCTGATTGCCATTCCCATTAGAAGTTGTTGTTGTAGCTACAGTCATAGCAGTTGCCAAATCGCTTTGAGGGAGTACTGCTGAAAACGAAGCAACTCCTCCCGCTGAAGAGGTTCCATCACCCGAAGATGAAGACCCACCTCCGCCTCCTGATCCTGCTCCGCTTACATTGCTGCTTCCACTTAAAGAAGTATTACCTGAAAGCTGCATGGATAACCCCGAAGATGTCTGAGGGGAAGACCCTGTAGAAGCGCTTCTTCCAGACATGTTTGAACCCGACAATTCAAAATTCCAAATTGCAGAAGCACCTGAACCTGCATTATCATTTTGATCAATTTCATGACTTGTTGTAGCGATACCGGTAGATTTATTAAAATCTGTATAATGATACAATTGACCAGCATTTCCACCTGGAATGGTTACCGGTTGCGGAGAACCTGATTCACCCATGAAAAGACTTTTCAGAAATTTCAAGATAGGAGACATTGAGTGTTCGCCATTATATTCCACGGGATAGCTACTCATACTGTGCATGAAAAACATCAGCATGAAAACGACTATACGATATTTAAAAATGAGTTTCATCAAAGAAAAAGCATAAAAATATAAATAACTTTAGAAACAGAAAAACATAAATCCATTCATTATAAACAAGTTAAACAATTAATTGCGGGTTAACCCGAATTTCATTATCATAAAAAACTTGAACACTATGAGAGACTTATGTACAAAGATAACAAATAAAGAAAGAATAATCAAACATGCAAGGCTTTTTAACGTGAATATTGCCTCGTTATATACTTCACATCAGATCTCACATCACTACGAAACGAATCATACGCCCTGTTGGAAAAGTCACAAATATACAATAGCTTTGCACAGAAATAAAGTGATGATGCATCTTAAAACTTAAATTCTAAAAACAATTCACTATGCAATCAAGACAGACCATATTGAAAGGAATATTCTTCACCATAGGATTATTGTTGATAAGTTGCGGAAATTCTGATCAATATAAAGCACAAAGCTATTTCAACAAGGCGCAATCTTTTTTCATTCAAGGGAATTACAACCGAGCTAAGCTTACATTAGACAGCGTTAATTTTCTTTTCCCCCGACTGATACCGATGCGTCAAAAAGCTGACACGCTAATGTACAAAATTGAACTGCAGGAAGCCAAAAGAAACTTACATTATGCTGACAGCATTATAGTATTGAAACAACATACTGCTGATTCATTAGCACATCCGTTTTCCTTCGAAAAGGATACGAAATATGACGAAATAGGACAATATACAATTAAAGATCAGCAATCTACAGCCGATGCAACACGCACATTCCTGAAGCCAACTGTAGCCGAGAATGGAGTTTTAACGATCATGAGTATCTATTGTGGCGCTCCAATCGGACATACTACTGTGAAAGCCTCTGCAAACGGCGTTTTTGCAGAAACACTTCCAGCCTCTAAAGGTAGCTGTTTCAGCTATAAAAATAATGGGAAGACATGGGAAGATGTTAGTTTTACAGGAAAAGAGATTAACGGTTTAACTCCTTTTATTGCCAACAACATCCAATCTTCCATTACCATTTCATTGGAAAGAGGTCATCGGACAGTAAACTACCTGATGCAACCTAAAGACAAAGAAGCGATTGCACAATCCTATTTTTTATCAGAAGCACTCAAAGAAGTCCAACAACTAAAAACGAGTATATTGCAATCAAAACAAACAATCGCCATTACGTCCGGACATCTTCATTTGAACATTATGTCAGAATTGCAATCAGCTGCAACTAATCCAATCAAATAAAAGATGCTCTAGTTATAGCAAGGATTAAATTACCTGCCGTCATAATTAAACTCATTGACATGATACAGGGATGGAAACATCTTTATCCATACAACCACCACAGCAAGAGTACCGATACCACCTAAAACTGCTGCCGGTACTGCACCGAACCATGAAGCGGTAATTCCTGATTCAAACTCTCCAAGCTGGTTAGATGTTCCGATAAAGAGTTGCGCGATTGAATTTACACGCCCCCTCATTGCATCAGGTGTGCCGAGCTGTACAAGAGTTGAACGTATGACCACGCTAATTACATCTGCAGCTCCCAAAATGATTAACGCAGCAAATGATAGGATGAACGAGGTTGAAATGGCAAAAACAAGTGTAGCCACACCAAAAATCAACACGGCAATAAACATGGAACGTCCTACTGCATGATTTATCGGACGTCTGGCAAGATAAAACGACACAAACATAGCTCCTATAGCCGGCGCTGATCTCAACATTCCTAATCCGACAGATCCGATCTTAAGAATCGAACTGGCATATATGGGAAGTAACGCGGTTGCCCCGCCAAATAAGACAGCAAAAAGATCAAGTGAAATAGCCCCCAGAATAATAGATTTAGACTTAATAAAAGAGATCCCCATAAGAAGCGACTTAGCCGTTATAGGCTCTCGCTTTTCTCTTTCATGTATTACTTTAATGAACAAAACAATAATCGTTGATATGAAGGCAAATGAGCCGGAAATCACATAAACGACTACAGGACTCAGTAAATAGAGAACACCGCCCAATGCAGGGCCAACAATAGTTGCAACCTGAGTAAGCGATGAAACACCTGCAGTAGCTTGAGTAAATGCCTCTTTCGATACAATATTAGGCAAAATAGATCGAATGGCAGGACCTTGAAATGCATTGGCAGTTCCAAGCAGAAACACAATACTTAAAATCCATTCTTTACTAATCCAACCCATACCGCTACTTACTGCCAAAAAGGCAAATACCAATGTCAGGAGAGCTTGACTAAAACAAACTATCAATTTGCGGTTAAAATGATCTGCGACCATACCCACAATCAATGTAAACAACAACATGGGTATGAACTGAAACAAACCGACAAGTCCCAAATCAAATGCTGAGTGAGTAAGAGAATACATCTGCCAACCAATAGCTACAGCCGTCATTTGAAAGACAAAAGTACTGAAAACCCTAACTATGAGGTAAATGGTGAGCGATTTGTTTCTGGAAAACACAGACAATTTGAATGATTGCATCATACCTCTCATTTCCGAATTAGCGTAGTCGCATCTTGGCAGCTAATAATGTGTTTTTCAACAATTCAACCCTTGTCATTGGCCCTACACCACCGGGCACAGGGGTTATGAATGAGCATTTCGGCGACACTTCGTCAAACTTTACGTCACCTGTCAGTTTCCATCCGCTTTTTGTCTTCGTAGAGGGAACTCGAGTCGTCCCTACGTCAATCACCACAGCGCCATCTTTCACCATATCAGCTTTCACAAACTCGGGTTGACCGATTGCTGCAATCAATATATCAGCCTGCCTACATATTGCGGCAATGTTCTTTGATCGGCTATGACATACTGTTACGGTGGCATCGCCCGGATAGTTTTTTTGCATCATCAGCCCGGCCACAGGCTTTCCGACTATATTGCTTCTTCCTATCACAACACAATGCTTTCCACTTGTTTCAATATGGTAGCGTTTCAATAATTCTAAAATACCGGCAGGTGTTGCTGACACTAAAGAAGGAAGACCAATGAAGGTTCGTCCCATGTTAATCGGATGAAATCCATCCACATCTTTATCCGGATCAATAGCTTCGATGATTTTTTGCTCATTAATATGCTTCGGCAATGGGAGTTGAACAATAAAACCAGTGACCGATTCATCTCTATTCAGGCGATCGATGGTAGCTAACAACTCTTCCTCCGTTACATCATCTTCATAACGAATCAAAGACGATTGAAAACCAACTTCATGGCAGTCTGTTATTTTACTTGCCACATACGTTTCACTTCCACCATCATGACCCACCAAAATGGCGACCAAATGAGGTGCAGTTTCTCCATTTGCTTTCATGACAAGCACTTCTTGTGCAATTTCTTGTTTGACTTGTGCCGCAATCAATTTCCCATCAATAAGCTGCATAATATATGAGGATTTAATTAAACATTAAAAATAAAAAAGACCGGTTGAAATCAGATTCGAAGCGGTCTTGTAAGAATAACAAAAACAATACAATCAATTAATACTGTTCCTTTTCGTTAGGAAAATCACATGATTTCACATCTTTTACATAATGCTGTACCGCATCAGACATAATGGCATGCAAATCGGCATAACGACGTAAAAAACGAGGAGAGAACCCATTTGTCATTCCCAACATGTCATGAATAACCAATACCTGTCCATCAACTTGACCACCCGCACCTATACCGATAATGGGAATCTTAAGTTCTGAAGCAACTTGTCTCGCCAGCAGTGCAGGAATCTTTTCCAACACAATAGCAGAACATCCCACCTCTTCAAGCAGATGAGCATCCGACACCAAACGCCTTGCCTCTTGTTCTTCCTTTGCACGTACGGTGTATGTACCAAATTTATTAATTGACTGTGGCGTTAATCCCAAATGTCCCATGATGGGAATACCGGCTGAAAGAATCCGTTTCACAGAATCCAAAATCTCTTCGCCGCCTTCTAATTTCAAACAATCGGCACCGGTTTCTTTCATAATACGAATGGCAGATGCCAGAGCAAGTTTCGAATTTCCCTGATAAGTACCAAACGGCATATCAACTACCACCAAGGCCCTTTCGACTGCTTTCATCACCGAGCGACCATGATAGATCATTTCATCAAGTGTCATGGGCAATGTCGTAATATTGCCGGCAATAACGTTTGAGGCCGAATCGCCCACTAAAATCACATCAATCCCGGCTTGGTCAACTATTTTAGCCATAGTGTAATCATAAGCCGTCAGCATGGAAATCTTTTCTCCCCGCTCTTTCATCTCAAAAAGGCGATGTGTTGTTACCTTTCGAATAGGTTCAGCTGCATATACAGACATAAAAATAAAAATAATAATGGACTGCAAAGGTACAACAGAAAGTAAGATTGTCGTAAGATTGAGATGCAAATTTTGACTTGATTACACAAAATGAACACACAAATACATCTGTTGCTTAGAAATCTGACCAAACTGTTATCCTACTATGTGAGAAGCAACCACTATTCTACTCAATGAATTACACAACATTGTATTGTGAACACAAAAAAGTTGCGTAAATTTGTTGCCTGAAGCATGAAACTCGGCAGAAAAAACTCAGCATATTCAAATACGTTCATGCTATATCTTAATTCACCTGATATTAAAGACAGTTTCATGTGAAACCACAACTCATAAACCCATCATGAAACCCCGAGCATAAACTTAAAATAATTCATTTTTAAATCTTTATCCAATTATGAACATTCCCGAAAATCTTTATTACACTCCCGAACATGAATGGTTACGTGTTGAAGGAGAAACTGCTTATGTTGGAATCACTGATTTTGCACAAAGCGAATTGGGCGAAATAGTATTTGTGGACATCGCATCTGTCGGTGATACACTGAAGGCAGGCGAAACATTCGGTTCAATCGAAGCTGTAAAAACCGTTTCCGATCTGTTTATGCCTGTAAGTGGCAGCGTAAATGAAACAAATGACAAACTAAATGATCATCCCGAATTAGTCAATGATGACCCTTATGGTGAAGGTTGGATTATTAAAATCACATTGAATGATTCAACGGAAATCACTAATTTGCTTAATGCTCAACAATACAAAGCACTGATCGGATAAATGAGCCGTGTCTTATGAAAAAGATCTTCAATGAGTTATACTTTTATTCACCGTTTGTTGCTGATTTGCTGTCTTATTTCGATTCCAATCATCGGACTGACACAAACAGAACAAATCATTGTAGGACAAATTATTGATCTCAAGACACAACAACCTGTTAACAACGCGGCTATCTGTTTTGAAAAGACCCTCATTGTTGCACATACTAACAATGAGGGCTATTTTTTCTTAAAAGGAGATGGGAATGATACTCGGTTAGAAATTTCCGCAAACGGGTACATGACCAAACGCATACGGATCAAACCACATCGGAGCCTCTCCATCAGTCTTGAGCTTACTCCTCTGCCTGTATCGGCACTCCCGTTAGAATTGATAAAAGAAGATGCCTGCTCAAAAACCATTATAGAACAGGTCATTCAGCATAAACCTATAAACAATCCTGAAAAAGGATATCGTCCTTCCACAGAATCGGAAAGAGTAAAAGCTTACGCCAACAATATTCCAAAAGGTTGGCTGCAAGGCTCTTCTGTTGCTAAAGCGGCTACGTTATCGCTCGATTCACTCTACACACTCCCTCTTTTCACGGAAGATAAAGTCTACCGTCAACCCAATTTCCCATCGGTAAGAGGAGACAAAGAATTATTTTTCAACAAACAACTGACGGTTTTACCCGTTAGCAAAGAATATATGGAACACTTAGTCGGACTATTTCTGCCACACCAAAACTTTTATGACAACAGAGTGGCAATTTCCGGCAACTACTTTTTAAGTCCTATTGCGAATGGAGCTCAATTACATTATAGTTATTTCTTAATAGATAGCTCTTTAGTAAAAGGCCACAAAATTTACAACATCGGATTTCGTCCAAAACGCAAAGGAGAATTTCTACTTAATGGTACTTTATCCGTCGATTCTTCTACGTATGCACTTACCTCCATCAATGTCAGTTTACCACGAACCATTAACATCAATTTTGTACATTCAATCTCGATTCAACAAACTTTTACGTACGATCGTGGTAATTGGTATTATCACACAATCAACAATTTTCTTGTATTGGATTTTTCATTAATCGAAGGGGTTCGTCAAAAACCACTTGAAATTACTATTACTAAAGAACTGCTCTTTAATCTTCCGGAAGCTAATAATGCTGATTTGAGCACACTTCAGAAAGAACGAAATGTAACCGTTTCTGAACCAACCAATGATTCGCTTTATCAGCGCTTAGAAAGATTTAATGATACTCATTTCATGAAAATGGCAGCATGGACTACAGATCTTCTGATGTATCAATATGCACATGTAGGAAAAATAGATATTGGACCTTTCAACACAATCTATCACAATAACGTTGTCGATGGTCCAACGATAGCTCTTGGAATGAGAACCAACGAACTACTCTGGAAACGCTTTAGTATCGGTGGCGATATCGGGTATGCATTTCAGGATAATAGCTGGAAATTTGGAAGCGTAGTTTTATATCGATTACCTACGAGCCATTTTCAGCAAGTAGATTTTCAATACAGCAAAAACGCCTATCGAACAGGATTTAATGAAGATATTTTCCTGGTTAACGAAGGGAAAGTCTCTCCAAGCGACGATGATGCATTTGCCACATTGTTTCGATTCAACCCCAACACATCGATTAATGAGATAGCAGCATGGAGATTGCGTTATCAAAGAGAATGGACGCGTGAGGTTAAGACTACTGTAACTTTATTCGACAACCGCATATTTTCAAACAAATATGTTCCGTTTATTCAACAAGGTAATGAAGTGGAAAGCTTTTTACAACAAGGAGCTAAAATAGATTTTCGTTTTTCCAGCGACCAGTTAATATGGGATCAGTGTTTTTCCAGACGTAACATTTCAAATAGCTACCCTGTGTTTCACATTCAGGTGGAAGGGGGAAATTTTCAATTCAACCAAACAAATGGCAACTATTTTAAAGTAGTGACTACCCTTAACCACACCATTGATTTCGTAGGGGGTTCCATTTTCTACATAGCTGAAGCGGGCTATTTACTGGGTAGCGTCCCTTTCCCATTGCTCACCATAGAACGCGGAAATGAAACGTACGAATTCTCTGATTATAATTTCAATCTGGTGAATTATTTAGAATATGCTACCGATAAATATGTAAATTTGCAAGCTCATTATTATTCTTCCGGCCTATTCTTGAACAAGATTCCGATCATCAAAAAACTGGGGTTACTGGAATCCTTCTCTTTGAAAGTGGCCGAAGGGGTTTTGCGCGATGATCACAACGAAATATTGACATTCCCTGCAAAATTACAAGGGTTGAACATTCCTTATGTTGAAGGCGGAGCTGGCATCTATAACCTTTTTGGATTCTTGGGTGGAGAAGTTGATTGGCGATTGACACACCGAAACGATCCGAACGCGAATAGATGGGGTATCCGTGTTTTCTTTCACATAAGCCTCTGATCGAATGACTGAAAAAAGTCTTTTTATGCCATTGTTATTCGACATTCGTAAATAAATATCACCATGCTTCCACAACATCATCACACTATTAAAAAAATAGAACTTGGATTGCTATTTTTGGCCTTATTATTCGGATGCGCCACCGATACCTCAACCATCCCGCTTGCGCCTGTAAGCTTACAAATCAATTTACTGCAAGTAACGAATCTCACAGCTATCGGAGCTACTGAAAGCTACATAACAGCAAGCACGACGTCGGAAGAACTGGGATATGGAGGTCTTTTGGTAGTACACACCTTAAATGATACTTATTGCGCTTTTGACTTATCATGTTCTTATGAAGCACTGCAAACCGTTCGGGTGGAAGTACAATCGGATTTAACCGCCAAATGCCCGGTTTGTGGATCAGTTTACCGCATTATGGATGGAACTGGGTGGCCAATCAGTGGGCCTTCCAGACACAAATTGAAACAATACCATGTTTATCCTGATGGCAATTATTTGGACATTACAAATTAATCCTCATTGATAACCTTCTTACATCCTATTGCAACTCACGATGGAAAAAAGGGATTACTTAGAACGAGAAATAGAAAAGATGCGTGCTGTGCTTCAAAAGATATTCGGCTTACGCGTTGATAAGCCTGAGGAAGCAAAGGAGCTGATTTCGACAGAAATGAATCTCTATTTTCATCTTTCACAGCCATCTGTGAATGCTATGGATGATAATGAGTTCGTGCAGTATATTCACCCGTTAAAGATCTATGCACTCAAATTCCTGGGCGATTTACTCTTTGCCTCTGTCAATCTCGAACACTCTCTTTCTCAAACAGACAAAGAAACCTTGCACAAAGTGTTGATTATTTGGGACACATGGGAACTGAAAACGAAGACCCTGGATTGGGAGAAAATGGAGTTGAAAAAGAAAATAAAGAAGTTGATTTCTCCCTATAAAACAGAATAAGGTGGTTATAAATTGTGATGCAACATCCTGAATTTAGCCATCTCCTCATAAGACGTGCCAGGCAATCCGAAATTACAATAGGGATGAATGCTGATGCCCCCCCGAGGCAAAAACAGGCCTGTCACCTCAATGTATTTTGGCTCCATCAACCGAATCATATCTTTCATGATGATATTCACGCAATCTTCATGAAAATTGCCTTGATTCCGAAAACTGAACAAATAGAGTTTCAGACTTTTGCTCTCCACCATTTTCAGCGCCGGCAGATAATCGATCATTATTGTCGCAAAGTCAGGTTGCCCTGTTATAGGACATAGTGTTGTAAACTCGGCACATTGAAACTGCACCCAGTAATCATTTTCAGGATGCTTGTTATCAAACGTTTCCAATACGGAAGGATTGTATGTTACAGGAATTTCCGATTTTTTGCCAAGATGTTGTAATGGTTCCATGATGATATGTTGAAAAAAATGAATGATCTATAAGAAGCCGGAAACAGATCAACCTTAACCGACATCCCTGATTTTCCAAATGCTGTATGAGATTCCCCGATCAATAATATCGATGTTTTCTTTCCGCTTGATGTAAATCACTACCCGTTGTGTGAGAGGTAGAATCACAATTTCGTACATCGTTTTCAAAAAAGCTTGTGTAAGAATCATCATGACCAATTGCCGGAATGATAAGATGGAGAAAAAAGCAATCGTAATAAAGATAGCTGAATCAGCGCTCTCTCCCACGATGGTAGAAGCAATGGCACGCAGCGGAAATTTAGCGCCGTTCATGACCCGTTTCATCTTGCTCATCACATACGCATTCAGGAAAGATCCAACCAAAAAAGCCAATAAACTGGCTACTGCAATACGGGGTGTTTGTGTTAGTACATACGAAAAAGATGCTTGCCCCGGCCAAAACGGTGCAGAGGGTAAAGCAACTGCAAACTGATAAAACAACACCGCGAAAAAATTCATCCCGAAAGCCAGCCAAATCATCAGCCTTGCTTTACGAAACCCCCATACTTCAGCAATGCAGTCATTGATGATATAAGTCAACGGAAACAAAAAGATTCCGGCAGGCACGGCAACAGTGCCTAACATAACAATCTTAAAAGCCACCAAATTCGAAATCAACAAACATGTGGTGAATACCACTGTCATAAACAGGAAAAGAGGCGAAAGCGGATTTTTCATCATCTTGTTTTTTACGTGGTTACCAAGAACACGGATCATAATCGATCAATGAATATTCAAATAAAAACAGTGGGCAGTGATGGATTCGAACCACCGTAGGCATCGCCAGCAGATTTACAGTCTGCCCCATTTGGCCACTCTGGTAACTGCCCGTTTTCTATACAGGAATACAAAGATATCGAAGAAATCAGAGACTCCGCTTAAGATGTACCATTTTAATGGCCGTTATGGCAGCTTCGTCGCCTTTGTTGCCATGAATACCCCCCGCACGATCCTCAGCTTGTTGCATCGTATCCGTCGTCAACAACCCAAATATAATAGGAATTTCTTGCGAAACATTGAGCTGTGTCACTCCTTGCGTCACACCCTGGCACACGTAATCAAAATGAGGAGTACCTCCGCGCACAACGGCTCCAAGCACAATAACTGCATCAACAGAACATCTTTCGGCTAACAATTTTGCTCCATACACAAGCTCGAAACTTCCCGGTACATGTTGAATGACAATTTGATCAGGTGTTACGCCTGCTTTCTGAAGCGTTGTATAAACGCCATCTAACAAACGCTCTGTGACTTGTGGATTCCATTCCGACACCACAATTCCAAAACGCATATTCTCGGTCGATGGGATGGACGATGAATCGTATGTTGAAAGATTATGATATGCAGTTGCCATACTATAATTTACAAAATCATTAAAAATATACGAAGGTACAAATCAGATACAAAATAATAACTGCCTCAAAATAATTGAAGCAGTTACTTAATATCATAAGATTTAAAATCTTTTCACTTCGCTAAAACCGTAGCACGACCGATGTATCGCTCAATATCAGCAGCCTCTTGGCTTTGAGCATATTGATCTTTAATTTTGGTATAAATAACCAATGCATCCTTGTATTTGCCGAGACTCTCGTAGGCAACACCAGCTTTTTTCAGATAGATAGGACTCACCAAATCATTTTTCGAATCAGCAGCTTTCAGAAAGTATTTAATTCCTTCTTCAGTTTGTCCCATATTCACATAGCAATCACCAATCAAACCAATAGCAGCATAAGACTCGTTCACGTCATCAGCATCAAATTTCTTCAAATAATGAATTGCATTTGTATAATCACCTAAATGATAGTAACAAATACCCGCGTAAACATTTGCCAAATTAGCTGATTTAGTCCATTTATATTCATCAATAATTCCTTTGAATCCAATACATTGATCAGTACCATCTCCATTTAAAGCTACTTTAAACGAATCGACTGCAAAATAACTTTGACAAACAGCCAATTTAGCGGCAGATTCATTATCTCTTGGTACTAAATACCAATTGCGGAAAGCCAGAATAGCTAATACAATAAGCACAACAACACCAACGCCATAAATAATTTGCTTCTGATACTTTTCGATAAAAACCTCCGACCTTGTCAATGCATTTTCAACGTTTTGCAAATTATCGGGAATTTTATTGGACTTCTTGGATGCCATACGGTTTGAATTTTAAAAATAGAAACGATAGTTAGGAGCGCAAAATTACACATTTCTCGGCAATTAGAAAAACATTCATGGCAATTTTTACAACAATTCATCTATTATCACGCAAGCAACTACTATTTAACACGTTGAGCCCTTTTTCAAAAGCAATATATATCTATCTGCTCAGAAAAACCTTCATGTCTATTGTTTAAATATCAATGCATTCAACGATTATTAATCCAAACTCAGGTAATCATAATGCACAAAAGGTCGTTGCCCTTTCTTTCCCATCAACTGACGAGCGGTATCTGCGTCATACTGTACTTTACCAACTCCAATGGGAACGCCATGCTCATCAGTTAATCTTACAATATCACCTTCCTCAAAAGCACCTGTAACTTGGATAATACCAACAGGGAGAAGGCTATTGGCCTTTGCCTTATCAAGCAATGCTTCAACGGCTCCCACATTCAGCATAACAGAACCTTTGGCGAAATCCTCACTGTGAGCTATCCATTTTTTCACACTCGAAATACCTTTATTGGAAGGATAAAAACGTGTGCACAGTGTCGATTCCGGATGAGCCAGAAGATTAACCAGAATATTCTCTCTTTTCCCGTTCGCAATCATCACGGTAATGCCTTCTAAAGCCACTTTCTGCGCTATGGCACATTTTGTACCCATACCACCGCGCCCAAACGTTGACTTACGATCTGAAATGTAGGATTCTAAATCCGTATCATCCGGTTTAACTTTGCGAATCAGTTTGGCCAGATCTTCGGATGGATTGCCATCATAAAGCCCGTCCACATTGCTGAGAATGATCAATGCTTCAACGTCCATCATGGTTGCCATAAGCCCGGACAACTCATCATTATCGGTAAACATCAGTTCTGTGACGGAAGTGGTGTCGTTTTCATTGACAATAGGGATGACCTTGTTTTCCAGCATCACACGAATGCAATTTTGCTGATTCAGGTATAACGAACGGGAACTAAAGTTTTCTTTTGTCGTCAAAATCTGACCACAGGCAATACCTTGTTCACGAAAAAATTCATAATACCGGTTGATCAGCTTGGCTTGTCCCACAGCCGAAAAAAGCTGGCGTGCCGATACCTCATCCAATTTCTTTATCGGTTGAATCTCTCCCCGACCTGAAGCCACGGCACCAGACGAGATCAGAATCACCTCTACTCCAGCCTGATGCAAAACAGACACCTGATCAACCAACGACGAGACCCGCGTCACATCGAGACGACCATCAGCACGTGTCAGGACGTTACTTCCTATTTTTACTGCAATTCGTTTATATCTCATTTGATAAACATTTATGATCCTACCCATGTAAGGATAAGCACATGCAAAGTAAGTAATTTTTGCGATAGGTTGGTGAATATATACCACTCAAAAACCATGCAACCCTCCGTACTTCCTTTCAAGAAGGAATAAGCAAATGTCATCAACGTTTATGAACAACTCTATGAATGAGAACCAATCATTCCATATTTCACCAGTATTTAAACAAACGCTTCCATTACATCAATGGCATTCATTACCCTTGTAAACAGACAAGCATCAATATTCCTCAATTTTAACGCATGATTCAGTGTAATTTCATTAGTTCTTTCTCCATAGTTAGTTCGTTATTCCTTCGTAATTGCTCCAGAGATAAAACCTATATAATACGTATATAAAACCTATATAAAACGTATATAATACCTACTTATATAGATAGGTATTATATACGTTTTATATACGTGTCATGTAGGTTTATAGTTCGTAGTATCTTTGAACCAATAGCGATGATGCTACGAAGGAAAAGCGAAGAACCTGTTTGTTGGTTTCAGCGAATCATGAACAGTAAGGTTGCAATTGAATCGTGGTCTAACTGAATAAGCAGAGTAATGCCATAAAGAAGCATCTCTTTAAACAACAATCAAATTACAAAAAAACACCGCAGGAATTATAAAAAAGCGATACAATTTATTGCATAATAAAAATAAAATGATGACCTTTGAAACAAAAAAAGAATAAGAGATAGATTAAAACTCATGATTCAATTTGTTGTCTTCCCCATCCATTAAAGTTCTCAAACATAACTACTCATAAACCTATCTGAATGAATTTAACGGAAACCTTAGAGATTATCCCGGCAGCAGTAATCGGACTGACAGTGCACGAGTTTTCACATGCTTATGCCGCTTATCTTTTAGGTGACAATACTGCTAAAGATTTAGGAAGGGTCACGTTGAACCCTCTAAAACATATCGACTGGATGGGGTTCTTCCTGATTGTCATTGCCGGATTCGGATGGGCAAAACCGGTGACTTTTAATCCCGATAACCTTAAGAACAAACATCGCGATGAAATACTCATCTCTATAGCAGGCCCTTTTTCCAATTTTATACTGGCCCTGATTTTCTTTATTATTGCCCGTGGTTTATATCTTTCGGAGTTCTTCAACAGCACCCAGATAGGTTTGTGGATCATCAATCTTATCATTATCTGGGGTGTGATAAATATAGCACTATTCATTTTTAATCTGATTCCATTGCCTCCACTTGATGGATCGCATGTGTATCTTACTTTTCTAAAAGACAGTAATCCCAATTTGATGATGAATTTATACAAATACGGCACTGTCGTCTTATTTGCCATTATCATTGGCGAAAGTTGGTTGCATATCAATATTCTGCACATATCCGAAATGATAAACGTCGTCTCTTCTTTCTTTTTGAGGTTATTGGCGTTCCATACGTAGAAATTGTCACAAACTTACGGGATAGGTTTAAAGTCACTCCACGAGCTATTGAGTCATATTAAAAGGTTTTTGTCATGCAAAACATTATAAAAAAATCGGTATGGATTTTGTTCGTGCTGAGTCTGTTCTTTGGATTGCCAATGAACGGACAAACCTTGTTGGCAGGGGATTCAATTGCTGACGCAGGTACTGTTTACAGTATTGACGCAACTCATTTCCCGCAAGGAATCATGATTTCTCCCCAAGAATTGATTCAGGGAGCCATACCGGAGTTACAAGTCACAGCAAACAGTGGCCGTCCGGGGAGTGATTTCACCATTATTAATCGGGGAATCGGCACTTTAACGGGCTACACCTCACCATTGGTTATCATTGATGGCATATTGCAATTGGATAATCAGATTCCGTTACATCCTGAGGACATAGCAAGTATCGTCATGATCAAGGATGCTTCGGCCATGTCAATCTTTGGGTATCTTGCCGGAAACGGGGCATTGATTATTACTACAAAACAAGGCAGAGGTAAGTTGCACATAAACTATTCAGGCAACATTTCCATTTCAGAAATAACAAAAAAAGCCGATATGCTTTCCGCCTCTGAATTCCGCTCATTAATCAATCAGCAATATGCCGGAAACAGTTCGGTAAC
>Ga0326727_10013665_pt1 | contig 17955 bp, 10 predicted proteins | sample MB2enrmetagenome_FD_207643 | JGI IMG/M metagenome (GOLD analysis project Ga0326727, IMG submission 207643) | Lab enriched peat soil microbial communities from McLean, Ithaca, NY, United States - MB29MY | ecosystem: Environmental > Terrestrial > Soil > Wetlands > Peat | place: USA: New York...
CGGCCACGATTCTGGCCTTGCGCGGGCGTGTGAAGAAAGACGAGGCGTATCATCGCCACTCGCACGAGTCCGACTGGATATTTTTGCTTTTGCTTTTGTATGTGGCGACGACCGGAATCCTGCAGCACGTTCTGCACCGCGCCGGTCTGCCCATGGCGGCCAACATCGCTTATGTCGTGCATCTGATGGGCGTGGTCCCCATGCTGCTGCTGGAAGTGCCTTTCAGCAAGTGGTCGCACATGGCTTACCGGCCGCTGGCGATGTACTTCGCCGCGTTGCAGCAGGCTGCCGGGAAAGGAAGTTAGAAGCATGGCACAAGAGCGGATTGGCGTTTATGTTTGCTTCTGCGGGACCAATATCTCCAGGGTCGTCGATGTGGACGCCGTGGCCGCGTCGGCGCTGGCCATTCCCGGCGTGGGCATTGCGCGGTCCTATAAGTACATGTGCTCCAATCCCGGCCAGAAGACGATCCTCGACGATGTCCGCGAGCAGAAGCTGACCCGCGTGGTGGTTGCCTCGTGCAGCCCTCGCATGCATGAGGCCACCTTCCGCGCGGCCATCAAGCGTGCGGGGCTCAATCCTTATATGCTTGAAATGGCCAACATTCGCGAGCAGTGCAGTTGGATTCACAACGATGCAGTCGCGGCCACGGAGAAGGCCATCGCCCTGGTCCATGCTGCGGTGGAGCGCGTCAAGTTCAACGAGCCGCTGGAAAGCCGCACGGCGCCGATGTGCGCCTCTACGCTGGTGCTCGGCGGAGGCGTCGCCGGAATGGCCGCGGCGCTGGAGTTGGCCGATGCCGGGCAACAGGTTTTTTTGGTCGAAAAAGAGAATTGCCTGGGCGGAAACGTCCGCCGCCTCAACCTGACGGCGCCCTATCTCGACTCCGCCCAGGACCTGCTGCAGAGTTGGACCGCGCGCGTAGAGCGGCATCCCGGCATACGCCTGTTTCTCAACAGCGAACTGATCGGACTCAAGGGATTCAACGGCAACTTCACGCCCAGCCTGCGGACCGGCGACGGCGAGACGCTGGAGCTGGAAGCCGGTTCGGTGCTGGTGGCGACCGGGTACAAGGAATTCGACGCCGCCAGAATCGGGCAGTACGGCTATGGCCGCCTGCCCAACGTCATCACCTCCTTCGAGCTGGAATCGATGCTGCGGCGCGGCAAGCTGGAGACCAAATCCGGCCGGCAGCCGCGCAACATAGCGATCATCCACTGCGTCGGTTCGCGCAGCCGGCAGTTCCACTCCTATTGCTCGCGCGTCTGCTGCGCCACCGCCCTCAAGTACGTTTTGCAGATCAAGTCCGCGCTTCCCGGCGCGCACGTCGCCAATCTCTACACCGATATGGAGGCCTTCGGCAAAGGCTGCGAGGAGTTGTACCGCAAGTGCTCCGAGGCGAAGACCTCCTTCCTGATGTATGCCAAGGACCGTCTGCCCGTTATATGCGAGGCCGCGCGCGGGGATGGCTGCGAGATGATCGTCACCGTCGAGGAGCAGCTCTCCGGCGAAGCGATCGAGATGCCCGCCGATCTGGTGGTGCTGATGGTGGGCATGGAGCCGCGCGAAGACTCCAGACAGGTGGCGCAATTGGTCAATATCAGCCGCGACAAGGCCGGATGGTTCATCGAGAGCCACCCCAAGCTCGATCCCGTGGCCACTACCACGGACGGAGTCTATATCGCCGGCGCCTGCCAGTTTCCCAAGGACATTCCGGAATCCGTGATTCAGGGCCGGGCCGCCGCGGCGCGCATTCTGGCCAAGGTGGCGCAGGGCGAGATCAACGTCGATGCCGTCTACGCGGAGGTCCAGGAAAAGCTGTGCGCCGGATGCGGCACCTGCTTTTCGCTTTGCCCATACGGGGCCATCGAGATCGACGAGCAGAAGCGGGTCAGCCGCATCGTCAGCACGGTCTGCAAGGCCTGCGGCTGCTGCGCGGTCGGTTGCCCGGCCGGGGCCATCAAGGTCCGCCACTCCACCGACGAACAGATCTTCGCACAGATCGAAGGCGTACTCTGATCGGCGCCTCGACCGCTCGCGTCACCAGGAAAGGCGCGCGCCGGGCCGGTTTCCGTGTTGCCGGAAGCGGCGGCGTTGCTCCTTGCCGACACGGGTGCGTATACTCCTCGGCGAGCCAGAAACAACCCTTCGGAGTCGCGCCATGAAAACCACTCTCGCAATTCTTCTGTTCCCATTCTTGGCAACGGTATTGCAAGCACAGGCACCGGCGCAGCGTCCGTGGCAGGAGATTACGGTGCCGACGGTGGGCCAGGCAGCGGCGAACTTCAAGGCGCCGCCGCACGAGTACGGCGCCATCTCTCCCTTTACCGGATGGGACGGCCCGGACCCGGTCGCGCTCAAGCAGCGGATTACGGCCGATCTGGACCGCATGTCGGCGAATGGGATGTTCGTTTTCAACCTTGCGTCGGGACGCAAGTCCCCGGGCGAACCGCCGTACCTGTCGCCGGGGCACATGGACGAGGTGAAGTTCATCGCCGCGGAGGCGGCCAAGCGGAACATGCGCTTCTGGATCCAGGATGAGTCGAACTATCCCAGCGGTTTCGCAGGAGGATATATCCAGGAACGCTACCCGCAGCTTGGGATGCAGGTGATGACCGCGGACATCTCGGTGCGCGTGGTAACCGGGCAGACGCTCGATATGCCGGTGCCTCCGGACACGCTGGCGATCTGGGCGGCGGAGAACAGCGGGACGGTGGTTCCGATCCCGGTTCCGGCGGATGGGCAGTTGAAGTACCAGGCGCCGGTCAGTTGCCAGGTGAAGTTTCTGCGGCACATCTATCTCAGCTCGCCGACGCGCAACGACAATCGCGCCGACGGGACGCGGGCCAAGAATGCGACCTACTCGCTGATCGACTACCTGGACCCAAAGGCGACCGACGCGTTCCTGCACATCACGCACGAGACGTACTACGGCGCGGTGGGCGACCAGTTCGGCAAGATCGTTCTGGGCTTCTTCGGCGATGAGCCCGACTACAGCGAGAACAACACCACGGGCAGCCCTATCATCCCAGGCAGCGCCGGGGTACCGTGGACGCCGAAGCTGCTGGAGGAGTTCAAAGCGCAGAAGGGCTACGACCTGACGCCATACCTCCCCGCATGGTTCGATGGCCAGCAGACCGAGCAGTCCCAGCGCGCCTGGGCCGACTACTACGACGTGTGGAGTGGCATCTTCCGCGGCTCATTCTTCGGTGAACAGGCCAACTGGGCGAAGGCGCACAACGTGGAGTACCTGGTCCACCTGAACCACGAGGAGGCGATGCTCTCGCTGGAGGCCAGCGAGGGCGACTACTTCCGCGACGAGCGATTTGTGCAGGTGCCGGGAATCGACAACTTGAACCAGTTGATCCCCAGCGCGGTACACCGCTTCGACGCGACATGGGGCACCAATAACAACTTCCCCAAGCTGGCCTCCTCCGACGCGCATCTCTTCGGCAAGCCCAAGGTGTGGGCCGAAGAGGGCGGCGGCTCGGGCGTCGACGGCAAGTACCAGATCAATTTTCAACTGGTGCGCGGCGTGAATGCGCTGCAGATTCGGGCCAATGGGCTGCGCGCCGGTGGGTTTGGCGGCCAGGCATCCGGCAATCCCCCGCCGGATACGCCACAGACGATATGGTATGCCAACCGCGGAGGCTATCTGATGGCCATTGGCCGTCCCGCGGCGCAGGTGGCTCTGTACCATCCGGGCAACACCATCTGGCTGGGCGGCGACGCCGCGACCGAGGCCGACCGCAGCACCACGAAGCTCGGCTGGCAGTTGTTCGAGCACCAGATCGATTGGGACTACTTCGACGAGCAGTCGCTCAGTTCGGTGGCGACAATCGAGGATGGCGGCTTCAAGAACCTGAGTGGGCAGACCTACAAGGCGATTGTGCTGCCGTCGATGACGGTGATCACGCGCTCGGGCCTCGCGCGCCTGCGGGAATTTGCCAAGGCGGGCGGCAAGGTGATCTTCGTCGGCAAGACGCCGAGCCTGATTCTGGACAAGACGTTCATGGATGCCAAGCAGGAGAAGCCGGACCTGAGCTTCGCCACGCTAATTGAGCCTTCGGGCGACATAACGCCGGCGGTGATTGCGGAGCTGCCCAAGCCGGATGTGAAGCTGGATTCCGAATTCCTGAGACTCACCTATACGCACCGCAAATTCGCCGACGGCGACATGTACTTCTTCTTCAACGAGAGCGACAAGTCGGAGTCTCGCACGGCAACCATCCAGGGACGCGGCACGGCGCAGGATTGGGACCTCATGACCGGCGAGATTCATCCCATGACCGCTGCGGTCGCGGAGGGCGATTCGGTGCGCGTTCCGTTGCTGCTCGGCCCGTATGAGGCAAAGGTGATCGTGGTCGGCCCGCTGGCCAAGGGGATTGCAGACGCACCGGAGCCGTCGTTTGTATCCGGGACAACGCTGGTGGACTTAAACGGGGATTGGAAGCTCAATCTGAATGGCAAGGAGTTGACCACGCCTATTAAGTCGTGGGAGGAGCTGGGCTCGGCGTCGTTTGCCGGACCGGCGACCTACAGCCTACAATTCACCGCGCCCGCCAGGCCAAAAGGCAAGCATGTCTATCTGGAGATCGCCGATGTGCACGACTATGCACACGTGACGCTGAACGGGAAAGAGGTGGGCGCGCGGTCGTTCCAGCCCTATCGCTGGGATGTGACCGGGGCGCTGAAGAAGGGCACGAACGACCTGAAGATCGAGGTGTATGCAAACGTCGCCCAAGCGAGACCGGCGGCCGCGCCGCCTGCTGCTGTAGCCCCGCCCGCTCGTTCACCCGCCCCGGCCGCGCCGCCTGCTGCTGCCGGTGGCGGAGGCCGCGGTGGCCCCGCAGCGCCTGCGACATCGGGCTTGCTAGGGCCGGTCAAGTTGGTGGCGTACTAGCTCCGTTCTCAGCTGTGTCGACCAGTCTTAGTGTTTCTAGGCTTCGTGGGGCAGGCCGCCTCTGTCCCGCTTGCCGCGGGCGCGCAACTGCGCGATCTGCTGGCGGGCCATCTGCTGGGCGCGCGCGTAGTCCGGCTTCACCATGCGGTTCAGCGGCAACTGGCCTGCTTCGAGAATGATCCAATGGCGCGGCCGCATATAGGAGGGCAAGAGACGCGCGTGGCGGCTCAGTTCCTGTCGGGTCAGTTCAACCGCGGGCCTCTTCTCCACGAGGGCCACCACCGCCTCGGAGGCTACTTCATGCGCCACACCAACCACGACACAGTTGGCGACCTTCGCTGCCAGGCCGCAGATGTGCCGTTCCACATCGCCGGGGAAGATCTGATAGCCGAAGGATTTAATGACCCACTTTTCGCGGCCGGTGAGATGCAGGCCCGCGGCGTCCTTGTGGCCAAGATCGCCGGTATATAAGAAGCCGTCGCGCGAGATTGCCTGGGCCGTGGCCGCGGGATCGTTGACATAGCCAAGAAAGGTCTGCGGCCCGCGAAAACAGACAGCACCAATCTGGCCGGAGGGGAGTTCATCGCCGGCGTTGCCATCGGAGCGCATGGGTTGGCGAATGGAGCAGGGATAGATGGGCATGTCGTGGCCGAGCCCGGTGAGAATTGTCTCCCGGCCGGCCGCGTCAGCCTGAACGTAGGTGCAGAAGCCGGCGGCCTCTGTGAGCCCCAGCCCGCTGCCGACGACGGGGGCCATGGTGGCCAGCCGGTCCACGAAGGGACCCGAGACCGAATGTCCGCCATAGGCGGCAAATCGCAGGCTACTGAGATCGTGGCGATCATAGTCTTTGAGCATCCACTCCAGGTTGAACATGGCCGGGATCTGGCCCAGGAGCTGCACGCGATGCCGGACGATGGCACGCAACGAACGGCCGGCGTCGAAGACCTCGAGGAGGACAACCGTGCCTCCCCCGAAGAAGGTGCTCATCATCGTCTCGGTCTGCCCGCCGACGTGGGACGGAGGCAGATTGACCATGGTGCGGGTGCCGCTGTCTCCGCCAAAGAAGCTGCCGCACATGCACATGTTCTGCACCGTGATGTTGCGGTGCGAGAGCAGGGCCGGCTTGGGCGAACCGGTCGAGCCGGTGGTAAAGATGACCAGCGCGCCGTCGCCAGCGGTCAGAGTGATTCCAGCCAGTGCGGCAGAGTCTGCATCTGCCTCGGAGCTTCCATCCTTCACGGAACGCAACGCCGGTTCGGCAATCGAGGCATAGGATTGCGTGCCTGGAATGGCTACTTCCGAGTCCATCGCAATGCAGTGCTGGAGCCAGGGACACTGCGCCTGAACGGCGCGCCACAGTTCGCGAAGATCGAACGGCGCTTTCACGCCGAGGCAGACAAATCCACGCGGGCGCAGGACCTCCAGCGCTCGGACCACCTCGGCGGGAGACAGACGCAGATCCAGCGGGGCGACGATGACTCCGATCTTGAAGCAACTGTATTCCAGCAGGACGTGGTCCACGGAGAACGGCAACAGGGTGACCAGAAAATCGCCCTTCACGAAGCCGAGGCGCGACAGTTCCCTGGCCAACGCCGTGGTGATGCGGTCGAACTCGCTCCAGGTGACTGCGCGATCGCCCTCTGCGCTGAGAATGGCAGTGGCCTGCGGCCTGGCCTTGGCCCACTTCGCCACCACGCCATGCAGCAGATGGCGATCGGCAAAGACCCGTTCGTAATCGTCGAGGGTAAATTGAGGCACGCGCATCGGTCCACTTAGCCCTGTTGCTGAACCAGTCGATCATTCGCGGCGACACGCGTCAAGGGAGGGCGCTTTCCGTTCTCTATTACTCGTAGCGCAGCGCCTCGATGGGGTCCAGATTGGCTGCGCGGATGGCGGGAATCATTCCGCTGACCAGGCCGGTGATGGCGAGGATCAGGGTGGCGACGATCACCGAGACGGGCGAGATGAGGAGGCGTATGTCGGCGGCTTCGGCGTGTTGCGCCAGTGCGCTGTAGAAGGTGATGCGGCCGACCATCGCGGCGATGAGATAGGCCAGAGCAATGCCGCACAAGCCGCCCACGCCGGTGATGGCCATGGCTTCGGCGAGGAACTGCAGCATGATGTGCCTGCGGCGCGCGCCCAGGGCTTTTTCCACGCCGATTTCGCGGGTGCGCTGCTGTACGGCGACCAGCATGATGTTCATGAGGCCGATGCCCGCGATGCCCAGGGTGAGCGCGCCAACCAGCGAGAGCAGCACCTGCAGGGCGAGGCCGAGAATCTGGAACTGGCGCAACTCGGTCATCAGGTTGGCGACGTAGATGGCGTTGTGGTCGGAGGGGCGGAAGTGGTGCGCGGCGGCGAGGGTTTCGCGCAGGCCCTTCTCGGCCAGTTGATTGTCGCCGGTGTAGCTGAACCAGATGCCGTCGACGTACTCGGTGTCTTTCAGGTCGCTCATGGTGTTGAAGGGGATGTAGAGCTGGCGGTTGATGTCGTCATCACTCTCCTGCATCTTGGGCTGAAGGACGCCGATGATGGTGAACGACTCGCCATTGAGGCGGATGTCTTCGCCGAGTGCCCAGCCGCCGCTGAAGAGCTTGGTCTTGGCCTCCGAGCCGATGACACAGACATGGGCGCGCTGTTCGTCCTCGGCGCCGTTGAAGAAGCGTCCCTGGTCGGTGTCGAGCTTCATGATGTCCTGGTAGACCGGGCGGACCCCATTCACGCTCCAGGTATAGGTGTGCAGATCGTTCTGCACGGGAACGTCCTTCCAGTCGGCGGGCGAGATATGGCCGATTCCGGGGACGCCGGCGGCGGCGCGGTCCACGTCGTCCAGGGTGAAGCGCACGCGGATGCCGGCCTTGTCTCCGCCTGCCTGCTCGCTGGTGCGGCCGGGAAAGACGCCGATGGTGTGGGTGCCCCACTCGGCGAAGATGGCCTCGAGGGCGCGGGTGAATCCCGCGCCATAGGCCAGCAGAAGCACTACCGTGGCGATGCCCCATGCCATGCCGATCATGGTGATGCTGGTGCGGCGGCGGTTGAAGAGCATCGCCTCCCAAGCCTGGCCGAGGATGTCTTTGAACATGAGTGCCTTTCTAACAGCAGCTTCTAGCCCTTAGCTTTTAGCTCTTAGCTCTCTATTGCGAAACCAGAATCCTTTGCATGCGTTGAATTGATAGCATCCGAACCGAACCACCTCAACTACCGAAGCTAGTGGCTAACAGCTAAGAGCTAACAGCTAGTTCTACTCCCGCCGCAATGCCTCGACGGGGTCCATTTGCGCGGCCTTGGTGGCTGGATAGAGTCCGGCGGCGACGCCGCAGAGCACAAGCGAACCGAGGGCCAGCGCGGCCGACCACGGAACGAGCCGCGGCGGGTCCCAGCCGGGCATCTTGTCGGTGAGACAGTATTGCAGAACCCACATGAAGACGGCGGAGGCGGCAATCCCGATGAGGCCGCTGATGCCGGTCAGGAGCAGGCCCTCCCAGAAGAACTGGGCCACGATGCTGCGCTTGCTGGCCCCGACGGCCTTGAGCACGCCAATCTCGTGGGTGCGCTCGGTGACGGAGACCAGCATGATGTTGATGATGCCCACCGCGCCGAGGCCCAGCGTGACGATTCCCACGCCGCCGAGGAAGACGTCCATGGCGTTGAAGATGGCGCCGACCATTCGTTCCTCCTCGATGGAGTCGAACTGGTCGAATGCGTCTGTGAGCGCGGGATCGAAGCCATGGCGCTGGGCGATGACGCGGTCGACGGCGGCGACGGCGGCCACTGCATCGCCCCGCTTCGCGGGCTGGTACTGGATGGAGGTGAGCGCGTCCTGGGGAATGTTGTCGCCCTTCAGGGCAAACATCTCGTGCATGGTGGTGACGGGAATGTAGACCCTTTGGTCGCGGCCATCGCTGGTGCCTCGGCTGATCTTCGCCACCTGGCCGACGATGGTGAAATCGGTGCCGTTGATGGTGATGGATTCGCCCAGCAGCGGTCGGCCGGAGAAGAGGAGCAGCGCGGTCTTGGAACCGAGCACGGCGACGCGCCGCCGCTCGCTCAGGTCGGCATCGTCCAGGAAGCGGCCCTGCGCCAGGGGAATGTAGCGGACCGCGGAGTAGTTGGGTTGAACTCCCACCACGGCGCTGGATGTATTGTTCCACTGGCTCACCTCGTAGAGGTCGGAGCGGGAGAGCTCCACGGTGACGGAGCGCAGCTCTGGCAGGCTGCGCAGCGCGTCCGCGTCGCCCAGGGTCAGCTCGTAAGGGCGCATTCCAGTGTGCTGGTTGGCGACCGCGGGGATGGTGCCGTTCCACATCATCACCAAGTCGTTGCCGAGGGTGGCGAACGAGCGGTGCTGGCCGGAGCGGAATCCCTCGCCCAGGCCCACCAGCACCAGCAGCGAGCCGACGCCCCACGCGATGCCGAACATGGTGAGGAAGCTGCGCAGTTTGTTGGCCGCGATGGCGCGGAAGACCTGGCCGAGGATGTCTGCGAAGGACTGCATAGGGGTTCGACGAGGGCAGAACTCTGCTAGGAATGATACGCGGTTGCATGGGTTTCAGTTCCCGCAGGGGGCGCGTCGATCTGCCGGGGAACCGATGGGCGGCGGGTTGCGTAGACAACGGAAGCGGCTGCAAGGGAATGCGCTTGCGCCGCAAGATTGGTATACCTATTGTAGCGGTCAACTGCGCTCGGGACGGCTCCGGCTATCTTTGCGTAAGGGAGGGACTTGTGGCGGCGTCGCGAAGAGGCAAACGGTTCTGGATATGGCTGACGGTTGGCGTGGTCTTGTTCGTGGGGCTGGTGGTGGGGGGAATTGCGCTGGCTCGGCTGGTGAAGGGATCGTCGATCGATCCCAACCGGCTAGCCAAGGTGACGCGCGGCGATGTGACGCGCTCGGTGGTGGCCACCGGCCAGATCCAGCCGATCACCAAGGTCGAGGTAAAGAGCAAGGCCTCGGGAATCGTGGAGAAGCTGTATGTGGACATCAACAACCAGGTGAAGAAGGGCCAGCAACTGGCGCAACTAGACCAGCAGGAGATCCTGGCCCAGGTGGACGCGCAGCGGGCGCAGCTTGCGTCGGCGGAGGCCAACGTGAGCGCGTACGAGGCGAACATTGAGCAGGACAAGGTGAACGCGGCGGCGCCCGACCTGCCCATGTACAAGGCCACGCTGGACCGCAACCTGGAGATGAAAAAAAGCGGGATCGTGAGCCAGCAGGCGCTGGACGACACCAACAAGGAATACCTGGCGGCGCTGACCCGGCGCGATTCGGCCAAGGCGCAGATCGGCGTGGACACGGCCAAGCTGAAGCAGGCGCATGCCCAGGTGCTGCAGAGCCAGGCCAGCCTGAAACAACTGGAGGAGCAGCTCAGCTACACCACCATCGTCGCGCCCATGGACGGCGTGATCCTGTCGCGCGACGTGGAGATCGGCGACGCGGTGAGCTCGATCCTGGTGCTGGGCTCGACGGCCACGCTGGTGATGACCGAGGGCGACATCAACCAGGTGTACGTGCAGGGCAAGGTCGATGAGGCCGACATTGCGCATGTGTATATGGACCAGCCGGCGCGCATCAAGGTGGAGAGCTTCCGCGACCGCACCTTCAATGGCAAGGTGACCAAGATCGCCCCGCTGGGCGTGCAGAAGGACAATGTGACGACCTTCGAGGTGCGCGTCTCGATCGACAATCCCGGCGGCGAACTGAAGGCCAACATGACGGCCAACGCGGAGATCCTGCTGGATGAGCACAAGGGCGTGCTGACGGTTCCCGAGAACGCCGTGATGTACGACAACCAGAAGAACGCGTCGGTGCAGGTGCCGGACAGCAAGCAGAAGGACGGGGCGCGTAAGGTTTCCGTGAAGGTGGGACTGTCGAACGGATCGGTGACTGAGATTGTGAGCGGACTGAAGGAAGGCCAGCAGGTGGTGCTGCAACAGTGAGCCGGGGCTGCGGCCCGAGGCGCGGCGGATGCAAAGAGAGGGATGCGGGATTCGAGGAGAAGAACCGAATGAGCTTCAGAGGGATGGCAGGCCCGGTGGTGTTGTTCGCGATGTTCTTGTTGTTCTCGATGCTGCCCGCCTCGGCCGCCGCCTCGGTCACACCGTACCCGGCGTATCCCGGCGCGGCGGAGAGCCTGGCCTACCGCGTGACGGTGGACGGCCAGCCTGTCTTTGTGCATCGCCTGCCCACCTACAACCAGTTTCAGTGGATGGACCACGCCAGCTTCGCGATGTCCGGCAAGGTGCACGTTACCATCACCTCGCTGGTCAACGAGCGCAACATTATGACCTGCACCATCCGGCCTGCCGCGTATGGGATTCATCCGCAGATCAGCGGCAAGTCGATCAGCTTCGATCTGGACCAGCCGCGCTACCTGGTGATCTTCTTCAACGAAGAGCCCACCTTCCAGAGCCCAGGACTGCTTCTCTTTGCCGAACCGGCGGAGAAGAACCCGCCGAAGCTGGGCGACGCCAACGTGGTCAACATCATGGACTACAAGGTGGACAACACAGGCAAGACGCTGGAGACGGCGACGATCAATCGCGCGATCACTGACGTCTCCGCGCGGCCCGGCGGCGGCGTGCTGTTCTTTCCCGCCGGAGTCTACCTGAGCGGCGAGATCGTGATGCAGAGCAATGTGAAGCTGTATGTGGACGCGGGCGCGCTGATTCGCGGCTCGCGCCATAGCGCGGACTACGTTTCGCCGCCGATGCCCGCCGGGGGAAGGCCGCTGCGCGCGATGGTGGTCTTCAACAACGTGGAGAATGCCGGCATCTCTGGGCGCGGCTCCATCGATATGGAAGGCTACCCGTGGCTGTGGCACGACTTCGCGCCCGACACCGGCGACGGAAAGGCGCGCTCGGATGAGGGGCTGGTCAACGATCCGCACGGCGGCGTCAAGGGATACATCGTCAACCATTGCAAGAACATCTCGTTCCAGGGTCTGTTGCTGCTGCGCTCGGCCTACTGGACCACCACCGTCAGCGACACGGAGAATTTTTCCGCCGTCAACATCAAGATCGTCAACCGCAAGCAGCAGTACCACGACGACGCATTCGACTTCACCGGCAACAGCAAGCACATTCTCGTCGCAGACAGCTTCGCCATGACCATGGATGACACCTTCGCCTTTTACGGCGGCAAGAGCTCCACGGTGGAGGACGTGGTGATCAAGGACTTTGTGAACTACACCTACACCGCGTCCATTGCCATCGGCTACGGCGGCGCGCCCAACATCCGTCATCTGCGCATGGAGGACGTGCACTTCGTCGCCAACCAGAACAAGTACGCCGTATGGATCCAACTCTCGCCCGCGTACTTTACGGGCAAGGGATACAGCTCCGGGCAGAAGTGGAGCGACGGAATTGTCCTGGACGACTTCAAATTCATCAACTGCACCTTCGAGAACGACGGGGGGCACATCTACATCGACGGCGGAAGAGATTCCCTGACCAACTTTGTCTTTGAGAACTGCACCTTTGGCCATCCCACGCGGCCCGCACAGATCATGGGCGCAGGCGTCGCGCCAATTCTGTTCAAGAACGACCGGATGAACGGCGTCGTGTTGCGCAGCGCCGAGCAGCTCAAGCGCGACAACTTCGAGCTCTCCGTTCCGGTCAGGTTCGCGCCGTAACTTATCTTGCCCTAGGCCAGCGCGAGGTTGAGGTTGTCGATGGCTTCGTCGATCTCCTGCGTGCTCTTGCAGCCGACGGTGACGCAATCGACCCCGGCGTGGTTGAAGGCGAAGCGCATGGCGGCCTGGCGGTCGCTCCGCTGCGTGAAGGCCCCGGCGCCGATGAGCTTCATGCCGATGACGCCCATGTTTTCCTTCTTCAGTTGCTTGACATGATCGACCACCTCGCCGACGCTGGCCGGGTTGACGCTGCCTGCGCCGGCAGGGCCGTCCATCTGCGTGCCGTTGTGGTTCATGCGCACCAGCGCCACCTGCAGCCACTGGTTGCCAGGCATCAGGCGCAGCGCGGGCAGGCCATGCACCGACGCTCCGCGCGCCAGGATCTTCTTCTTCGCCTGCGCCTGCAGCATGCCCTCCTGCCAGTTGGCGGTGGTGGCCACCCAGTCCGGCGTGTGCTGCCAGTGCAGCAGCAGGATATCGAAGTACTCGGTCTGCGAGGTGCGCAGCATATCGTCGAAGTGCTTCTGCGGATCGACGCTCAGCTCGGTCGTCACCTTGTTCATCAGGATATAGCTGTCGCGCGGCAGGCCTTTCAGCGCCACGCCGAGCAACGCCGGCGTCGCATAGGAGTCCGATGTCTCGAAGAAGCGGATACCGCGGTCGTATGCATAGTGCACCAGCCGCGTGAACTCCTGCTGGCCCAGCGCGGCCTGTTCGTGGCCATTGTTGCTGCCGGTGCCGAAGGCCAGGCGCGTCACCGAGATGCCCGATTTGCCCAGCGTGACGCGGTCGGCGGCGGTGCGCGGTGCGGCGTGCAGCGGCAGTGTCCCCACGCTGCTCATGGCTCCAACGGCAAGCGATGTCTTCAGGAATTCGCGGCGGGAAAATTGGCTCACAGGGCTCTCCTAAGCTGAATTGGAACAACTGGGCCGGACTGCGATGGGGGACGATCTTTTGGGGATGGTAGCACGCGGCCGCGCAGGATGGTCTGGCGCAGCTCGCCCGCGTCGGAGTAGAGGTTGAAGTTTGCGGGACGGCCAACGGCGATCTCGCCGAGAACGTCGAGGCCCAGCATTCGCGCGGGATTTCGGCTGGCGAGATGCACGGCGGTCGCCAGAGTTGCGCCAGTGATGCGGCGCAGGTTGGCAACGGCGCGGTCCATGGTCAGAACTGAACCGGCGAGCGTCTCTGTGCCTTTTGCCAGATCGCTGGTGAGCAGGCAGCGGCCATTCTTCACCGTCACTTCAAGCTCTCCGAGCATGTAGTTGGCGTCGGGCATTCCAGTGGCGGAGATGCCGTCGGTGACGAGGATGGCGCGCTGCTCCCCCTTGGCGCGTAGCCAGAGACGGATGAACTCCGGGGCGACGTGGATACCGTCGCAGATCAACTCCGCGTAGAGATTTTCCACGTCGAGCACCACGCCTGCGATTCCCGGCTCGCGATGGTCCAGCCGGCGCATGGCGTTGAAGGTGTGCGTGGCGCTGGTGGCTCCGGCTGCAATGGCTGCGCGCGTTTGGGCAGCGGTTGCGTCGGAGTGGCCGAGGCTGACGCGCGTGCCGGTCTGAGTTGCGTGTGCGATGAGATCGAGCGCGCCGGGAATCTCAGGGGCGATGGTGAGCAGGCGAATGTGACCGCGCGCGGCCTGCTGAAGCCGTTCGAAGAGCGGGATGGAGGGCGGCTGAAGCTCTTCCGGAGGATGAACGCCGCGCTTGGCGTGGGAGAGGAACGGGCCTTCGAGGTGAATGCCCACCGGCTGCGCGGCGGGGGGCGCATCGTCCTTCTTTGCCGCGTCGATTGCGTCGGCGATGCCTTCGAGCGCGCGCAGTGTGCGGTCGATGGGCGCGGTCACGGTGGTTGGGAGGAAGTGTGCGACTCCCTTGGTGGCAAGAAATCCGCCGATGCTGCTGAGGGCCTCGAGAGTTCCCTCCATCGCGTCGTGGCCTGCTGCGCCGTGGACGTGGATGTCGAGGAACGCGGGTGTCAGCGTGGTCTCATCTGCGCTTGCGGCTTCAGGGCTTGGCTCGCCGGATTCGATGCCGGCAATGGTTCCGTCTGCGTGGATCGTGATTCGCGGATGCTCGACGATTCCGTCCGCAGTAATCAGTCGCCGGGCTGTGAGCAGGGCGGTCTTCATCGCGCAGCCGCCGGAGCAGTCGTTGGCGCGGCCTCTGGAGTTGGAGGGGCTATGGGCGCGGGGGGAATGCCCAACTCCTGCGCGGGCGGGAGGGACTTTGATTCGGTCCACTGGCGCTGTGCGCTGCGGATTTTGTCGGCGCGGGCGAGCCAGAGCTGCGTGGCGTAGTCGTACTGTTCGAGGACGTTTCGCAGCCAGTAGGGGCGGTTGGAGCGCAGCCAGGCCGATTCGTAGAGGTCGCGCAGCAGGGTGGTTCCGTTGCGCAGGTCCTGGATGCGGCCATTGATACCGTTCAAATCCGATAGCTCACGGCTGACGGTTGCGCGTGTCTTCTTGTCCGTGCTGGTCGATGCGGCAAGCGCGCGCGCGTAGCCCGCGGCCATCTCGTCGGCGAGCTGAAACTTCAGGCCGATGAAGTCCATGCGCCGTGCGCCCAGCTCCATCGCGTCGACGGCGTCCGGCTCGCGCAGGTTGCTGGTCGCCGCGCCGTACCTGGATGCGTCGTAGGCTGTCGAGGATGCGACGGATTCATTGTCACTGGGCGAAGCCGCACCACTCGTTGAATCCATTCTCGGGCCGGCCACCGCGCGCGCCTGCGCGATCAGCGTGAGGGCGGCTTCGGCGTGCAGGCGGAGGTCGTGGGTGTAGGGTCGAACCTCGGCGGCGATGGTCTGCCCATCCTTCGACCAGGGATCGAGCCAGAAGAGATTGTTGGTGGCATCGCCCACCTGCGCCTGGTCCTTCAGTACCTTGTGCGCGGCCATCAACTCCAACTGCGCCTGGTTGAGCGCGCCCGACGCGTCGCCGTGGAAGACCTGCGCGTAGCTCTGTTCGAACGTCTCAATCGACGATTCGCCCGGCTGCCACGCGGCCGCCGCGCCGAAGAGGACGCCGTACCAGTCCTGGTTGATGAGGCCCTCGCCGTCGTCGTTCCAGATGGTGTTGAGCTGGCCGGTTGAGCCCAGCCGCTGGCCGTCGCGGGTGAACTGCTGAATGTTGGCGAGCGCGAGGTTGTAGTCGGGGTAGACCACGCGGAAATTGTGCACGGAGGGCGAGACCCAGGTCTCGAAGCTCGCATTAATAAAGGGCGTAAGGAGCTTCGAGAAGCCCTTCGGCTCCGGGTTGTAGCCCCAGGCGACGGCGATGGTCTCGTCCTTGAAGGACTGCGGGAGCGCCTTGAGCAGATCGGGCGAGTCCTGCGCGATGTCTCCCCAGAAGAGCAGGCGGCGGTGCAGCGGCTGGAGCGCGGTTGCGATCTGCTGCATGAAGTCGAGATAGACCGGGGCGAGGCCGCGCGCGTCGACGTCGGGCTTGGTCTGGCCCACGCCGAGGTCAACCGTCTCGTCCGCGCCGATGTGCAGGAACGGGCCGGGATACTCTGCCGCAAGCTCGGTGAGCTCCTGTTTGATGAGCGCGATGGAGCCGGGCTGGCCGGGCGCGAGGACCGCGCCGTGCGGCGTCTCGGCCAGCGGTTGGTACTGCTCCCAGAGGAGCTGGTTGTGCAGATGGCCGAAGGCCTCCTGCTCCGGCACAATCGTCACATGATAGAGGCGCGCGTAGGCCACCAACGCGGCTGCGTCCGATGCGCTGATGCCGCCGCCGGGAGGCGCGAGCAGCGGGTTCGCCGCGTAGATCGCAGTGTGCTCGAAGTACAGCGAGTAGAGGTTGATCTTGTAGGCGGCGATGGTGCGGATGAGTTTTTTCTGGAACTCCAGCGTGGTGACGGGGCCGCGCGAGAGGTCGTCCTGGAGGCCGCGATATTTCATCGCCGGCCAGTCACGAATGGTTGCGGTGTGCAGGACTGCGTTGGCGCCGGAGCCGGTGATGAGCTGCTTCACCGTCTGCAGCGCGTAAAAGACGCCCGCGTCGCTGGCCGCGGTGAGGGCGAGGCCCTTGCCGTTGGGAATGATTGCGTAGCCCTCGGTCTTCATCTCGCCGGGCATTTCGGTTGCTGTCGCGCCGCCGCTTGGCGCTGCCGCGACGCTCGAGGTCGCTTCGCCGTAGATCGACTGTGCCAGCGGCGTGCCGTATCGCGCGACCAGAATGTTGACCGCGGAGGTGGTGTTGACCGCGATGCCCTGCGCGGCGAGGTAGGTCTTGAAGTCGTCGATGGCGAAGCTGTCTTCTGCGGCGCAGGGGGCCGCGCAGTTGATCTGCAGGCCGTCAGCGAGCAACTGAGTTGCGCCGGCGCTGAGCTCGCGCGGCATGGGGATGAGCTTCAACGACTGCGCGGGCAGATTGGTAGCCACGGGCGGATTGGACTGCGCGGGCAGATTGGTTGCCGCCGGCGCCTGAAGCGCAGGCTGGGCCTGCGGACTCGCGGCCTGGGCCGCAGCCACGCGGGCCGGCCCTGCGCCTGTCATCGGCAGCGAAACCACAAGCAGCGCCAGGGCGGAACGGGAGATCGACATGACCCTACGGTAAACCAGCCGGCCCGCACCCGGCCAATCGCTTTCTGCGAGTACCTCTCTTTGAACCCCACGCGCTTTTGTGAAAGCCGGGTTAATTTTCCGGAATTGAACAGAAGCCGACGGAAAATTTGTCGTACATTCACAAACCTTTGACAAGCTCAGAGAAACGAACGAGCAGACGGGAAGTGCGGCTTGGGCTTGGTTGCCTGAAGAATGCCGCGTGTTCCTCTGCTTCCAACAATGTTTCTCAGCGAGGTCCCATGAAGAAGCAACTACAAGCGGCGATTGCAGCGATTCTGATCCTCGGGTCCCTGTCGTTGCATGCACAGTCTGGAACTGCTGCCCCAGCGACCACAACGAAAAAGACGAAGCAGGCCAAGGCCGTCACTGCGGTGAAGGCGGAAGAGAGCCAGGACGCGAAGGCGATCCGCGAGCTGCAGGAGAAGATGGCGGCGCAGCAGGCGCAGATCGACGCTTTAATGCAGCAGAACGCCGCCAAGGACGCAGCGCTTTCGGCCGCGCAGAACGCCGCCGCCAGCGCGCAGTCGCAGGCCGCCTCGGCCAGCGCACAGGCGCAGAGCGCAAGCAGCAGCGCGCAGGCCAGCACGGACGCCGTCACCGCCGTCAAGAGCGACGTCACCGACCTGAAGAACGCAAACGCCGGCCTGGCGACGACCATCAACGACGCCAAGAAGGACCTGAACGACAAGATCGACTCACCCTCCGCGATCCACTACAAGGGCGTCACCATCACGCCGGTCGCCTTCTTCGCGGCGGAAGGCGTGTGGCGCCAGCACTCGGTCAACTCCGACATCAACACGCCGTTCAATTCGATCCCTGTGCCCGGCGCGGTCGAAGGCCACATCAGCGAGCTGAACT
>Ga0326727_10013666_pt1 | contig 17954 bp, 18 predicted proteins | sample MB2enrmetagenome_FD_207643 | JGI IMG/M metagenome (GOLD analysis project Ga0326727, IMG submission 207643) | Lab enriched peat soil microbial communities from McLean, Ithaca, NY, United States - MB29MY | ecosystem: Environmental > Terrestrial > Soil > Wetlands > Peat | place: USA: New York...
CGAACCTCTGGCCGACGTGACCCGCCGTACAACCCGCTCCTTGCAAAACAACGAACACTTGCTGCGTTCTTTTATCCGCCACAGTCCTCTTTCTTTGCGTCTCAAATAGGACATTACTTATGCAGGAATCAATAAAGCCCCGAAGTCATAATGCAGGCCTTATCGGCACGAGTAAACTCGTGCCCTGATACAAGACCATCCCGGTGGGGTCCTTCGTCACGCTGAGGCTGCCGGCGTTTTCCCTTCCCTCCGTCAGCCATTTAGAATCACAACGCTATGCGAGTTACTTACCTGGAATGTTTCTCCGGCATCAGCGGCGATATGCTGCTTGGCGCCCTTGTGGATGCAGGAGTTCCCTTTGAATTGCTTGCCGAGACCGCGGCGGCGCTGAAAGTTGGCGCGCGGCTCGAGAAGCGTACGGTGATGCGCGGCGGACTGACCGGGACCAAGGTGGATGTGATCACGGAAGAGGGAACAGGGAACAGGGATCAGGGATCTGAGCATACACACAGCGATGAGCATGCGCACCCCGATCATGAGCACGGCGAGCATGAACACCATGAGCATGAGGCGCACGCCCATCAACATCATGACGAGCGCAGCCATGCGCACCGGTCGCTGAGCGCGATTCTCGCCATCATTGAGACAGCGCCGCTGAGCGCAACCGTGAAGGCGCAGGCGAGCCGCGCATTCCAATTGTTGGGTGAGGCCGAGGCTGCAATTCACTCGATTCCCATTGAGCAGGTGCACTTCCACGAGGTGGGCGCCGTGGACACGATTGTGGACATTGTGTGCGCAGCCGCGGGATGCGAGGCGCTGGGCGTGGATAGGTGGATGGCATCGCCCTTGAACGTGGGCAGCGGAACGGTAAAGTGCGCGCATGGAACGCTGCCGGTGCCTGCTCCGGCGACGCTGGCGCTGGTGGGCGACGCGCCGGTTTACTCGGCCGGACCGGCGATGGAACGCGTGACCCCGACGGGGGCGGCGTTGCTGAGGATGCTTGACGTAACGTACGGACCGCTGCCGGCGATGCGCGTGGAAAAGCGCGGCTACGGCGCCGGCGGGCGCGACACGCCGGGCGAGCCGAACCTGTTACGGCTGCTGGTGGGCGAAGAGACTGGCGCGGCGAATGCGGAGCCCGACACGGAACCGATTGCGGTGATTGAGACGGTGATCGACGATGCGAATCCACAGCTGCTGGCGTATGTGAGCGAGCTGTTGCTGGAGGCCGGCGCGTGGGACGTGTATCGCACCGCGGTACAGATGAAGAAGGGCCGCACGGGAATGCAGGTGACAGTGCTTTCGAGCCCCCTGCGCATGCCGGCGCTGCGCGAGATCCTGTTCCGCGAGACGACGACCATCGGGCTGCGCTGGCGGATTGAGAACAAGATAGCGCTCAAGCGCGAGTTCACAGATGTCGAAACCGAGTGGGGCAAGGTGCGGATGAAGATTGCGCGGCTGGCTTCGGGAGAGATTACGAATGCGTCGCCGGAGTTCGAGCACTGCCGGTCGATTGCACGCCAGCATGGGGTCCCGCTCAAGCGCGTGATGCAGGCGGCGATGCGAGCCTGGGGGGCGGGGGCAGCTGGAGGTGAATCATGATCACTGGAAACGGCGCGGTCGTCTGTATTCTTGTGGGCGCCGTAATGACGGCAGTTGGAATCCTGAATAAGACGTTTTATGCAGCGAAAGGACTCCTTGGGGCGCCATCTTCTGACAAGAAATTGCCGACTTGGGCTGGTAGGTTGATCTTCCTTATTGTTGGAGGAGGTTTTCTCGTAGTTGGAATTAGCTATTTCTTTCTTCCTAGGGCTTTGGAGTAATTATGGATCCGGCACAGATTGAGGCATTGCTAAAGGAAGTGCATGAGGGCAAGACCGGCGTGGAAGAAGCGCTGGAGCGGCTGCGCCATTTGCCGTTCGAGGACATGGGGTTTGCCAAGCTCGATCATCACCGGGCGCTGCGCACGGGCAATCCCGAGGTGATCTTCGCGGAGGGCAAGACGGTGGCGCAGGTGGCCGCGATCTTCAAGCGCATGGCGCAGGCGGGCGGCAATGTTCTGGCCACGCGAGCATCGAAGGCGGTTTACGAGGCCGTGGTTGCAGCCGAGCCGCTCGCCGAGTATCACGAGATTGCACGCGCTGTCACGCTCACGCAGACGCAGGCTCCGGCGGGCAAGGGCACTCTTGGCGTGGTTTGCGCAGGCACCAGCGATTTGCCGGTGGCAGAAGAGGCCGTGGTGACCGCGCGGCTGATGGGCAACACAGTGGAGCTGGTGGCCGATGTGGGAGTGGCCGGGATTCACCGGCTGCTGGCGCAGCAGGGGACGCTCAAATCGGCGCGGGTGCTGATTGTGTGCGCGGGCATGGAGGGAGCGCTGCCGACGGTTGTGGGTGGACTGGTGAATGCGCCGGTGATTGCAGTGCCGACCAGCGTGGGCTATGGGGCGTCGCTGGGCGGTGTGGCCGCACTGCTGGGCATGCTGAACACCTGCTCGCCGAATGTGAGCGTGGTGAACATCGATAACGGATTCGGCGCGGCGTGCATCGCCTCGCTCATCAATCATCTGTAGCACCGTGACCGTGTAAATTTGTGCTTTCCCAGATCTCAAAATCGAGACTTGGGCACCCATTTCATGCTCACTTTATTTCCGGGTTCCTCAGGTATTCTGCAAGAATATGCCGCACTGCCCGATGAAATTCCGGTTTGTTCGCGGCAAGCTCGCGCCCGGGGCGCGGATTCTGGATATCGGATGCGGGAACAACTCGCCCACGATCACGAAGAAGTGGTTCCCGGGCTGCCATTACGCGGGAGCCGACATCCAGCGCTACAACAACAGCGATGCCGATCTTGCGGCGATGGACGAGTTCTTCCTGCTCGGCGCGGACGGTTCGGGTTACGATGCGATTCCCGAGGCGAGCTACGACTTTGTGATTCTGAATCATGTGATCGAGCATATGGCTGAGCCGGAGCCGGTTGTAGCCGAGCTTTGCCGCAAATTGAAGCCCGGCGGATACGTCTGGATCGCGTTTCCATCCGAGCGGAGTTTGACACTGCCGCACTCGGTGGACGAAACGCTGAATTTTTACGACGACCCGACGCATGTGCAAGTGCCCGATCCCGGCGCGATCATCAGGGCGCTTGAGGCGAACGGCGTGGAGGTGATTCACTCCGGCCGGTCGCGCGAGGGTTTTCTTACTACCTTTGGAGATATTCTCAAGCTGGGAAAGAGGCTGCTGGTGAAAGCGGCGACGGGCAGATTCTCGGGACGCGGCATGTGGTACATCCTTGGCTTCGAGGACCACGTTTTCGGGCGGCGCAAGGCTTAGGGGCATCGACACATGCAAGCCGCCTGGCGATCCGGTTCGCTGCGCCTTCGGGTCGAGTGGAAAGCGCACGGTGCGGGGGAGTATTTTTGTATGGTTCATTCGAATGGGCAGTTCAGAAGCCTGTTCGCAGAATCGAGGCACTCCCATGACGCATAGCCGTAGAAGTTTTCTCAAAACCGGCGCCGCGGTTGCGGCCGGAGCGGCAGCAGCCCGCCATTTTGCATTCGCAGACAACGCAAAGCCTGCGCCGGCAACAGCGCCTCTCGCCCAGTTTGGCTATGCCGACGTGGCGCTGCTTGAAGGGCCGTTGCGCGAGCAGTTCGACCGCAATCACGCCTTCTATCGGGCGCTGGACGCCGACATGCTGCTCAAGCCGTTCAGGCTGCGCGCGGGTTTGTCCACGCCCGGCGACGACATGGGCGGCTGGTACGACTGGGTCGACGGCCCCGAACTCAATAACATGCACGGTTTTTCGCCGGCGCACAGCTTCGGGCAGTATCTCTCGGGGTTGTCGCGCGATTATGCGGCAACGGGCAATCGCGCGACCCAGGAGAAAGTACAACTGATTGTTCGCGAGTTTGCGCCGGCCATCTCAGAGCATTTCTTTCAGGACAATCGCTTCCCGGCCTACACGTACGACAAGATTTCGATAGGCATGCTTGATGCGCACCTGTTAACCGGCGATCCCAATGCCATGGCTGCTCTCAACAAGACTCTCGACTGCGCGCTGCCGCATCTTCCGCCCGGGGGAATCTCGCGCGAGGAGCAGTACAAACGGCCGCACATCAATGAAAGTTTCTGCTGGGACGAGCCTTACACGCTGCCGGAGAACTTTTTCCTCGCCTGGCAGCGCGGCGCAGGGAGCCGCTATCGCGAGCTGGCAATCCGGTTTCTGGCCAACGACTGGTACTTCGATCCGCTCGCCGCAGGCGAGAATGTGCTGCCCGGCAAGCACGCGTACAGCCACGTGAATGCCATGTCGAGCGCAATGCAGGCGTACCTGGTGCTGAACAGCGAGAAGCATCTGCGCGCGGCGAAGAACGGTTTTGAGTTCCTGCGTACCACGCAGAGTTTTGCCACTGGCGGCTGGGGGCCTGACGAGACCTTCCGCAAGCCGGGCAGCGGGGAGATGGGCGAGAGCCTGACAAAGACGCACTCGAGCTTTGAGACTCCGTGCGGATCGTATGCGCACTTCAAACTCACGCGCTACCTGCTGCGCGCAACCCGCGACAGCCGCTACGGAGACAGCATGGAGCGGGTCATGTACAACACCGTGCTGGGCGCGAAGCCGATCAAAGAGGACGGACACGGGTTCTACTATTCGGATTACAACAACGACGGCTCCAAGTTTTACCACCCCGACAAGTGGGCCTGCTGCACGGGGACTTTCGCGCAGATCACGGCCGACTACGGCATCAGCGCGTACTTCCACGATGAGCGCAGCGTGTATGTGAATCTCTACGTGCCATCGCGAGTGAACTGGGCGCACGGCGGCCAACGCGTGGCGCTGACGCAGACCACCCAGTACCCGTTTGTGCCCGCGTCGCAGATTACAGTTTCGACAGCGTCGCCGAGCCGGTTCGCAGTGCAGCTTCGCATTCCCGCGTGGGCCGGGCCGGGCACATCGATCTCGATCAACGGCAAGCGCGAGACGGCAAAGCCAGAGCCAGGCAAGTTTGCGCGAATTGAACGCGAGTGGCGCGATGGCGACCGCCTCGATGTCGAGTTCGAGATGCCGACGAGGCTCGAGGCTGTCGATCCGCAGCACCCTAATCTGCAGGCCATAGTGCACGGGCCGCTGGCGTTGTTCTGCGTGAACCCCGCGCCGTCATCGGTGCGGAAAGAGGAACTGCTGGCGGCGGCGCAGATTGCCGCTGGCTCAACCACGTGGCAGGCGAAGGCGGCGGGCGGGACGCTGGAGTTGCTGCCGTTCACGGCGATTGAGGACGAGCATTACCGGCTGTACTTGAACGTGGAGGGCTGATTCGTCAACGCAAGGCTCAAAGACACCGCTCAGGGGCTGAAGCCCCCACTCAATTAGAGAGCCCTTTTCGACACGACTGAAGTCGTGCCCTGACACGAGACCCGTGGCACCGGGATTCGTTAGACGGAGCCTAATCGGTTGGCCGGTCGTAGAAGCGGAAGAACAACGACGGCTTGGAGCAGGGCTCAGCCCTGGCGACGAGCTCTGCAGTCTGCTTGTCGTTGAGCGGCGTGAATTCGCGGGCGAGTTGCACGTTCTCCTCGAGCTGGGCGATGGAGTCGCAGCCGATGATGACTGTGCTGACCGGGCGCGAGAGCGTGTAGTACATGGCTTCGCGCATGGTGAGCGTACCGGATTTATCCGTCTGGATGGTCATGCCTTCCCACGAGTGCTTCTGGGCGTCGATCGAGGGTGGAGTCCATGAAGAGAGAATGCGGCCCCGCCCGGGAATCTTCATGCCGATGATGCCCATCTGCCTTTCGACGGCGAGCGGCAGCAATTCCTCGTTAAAGCTGTAGTGGTGGGGGTCGGCGGCATTCATGGCCATCAGGATGGTGTCGAAGGGATAACGGCGAATGCACGCCATGAGCACATCGGGGCGGTAGTGGCCGGTGATGCCGAGATTGCGGACGACCTTCTGCTCCTTCATCTCGAGCAGTGCTTCAAACGCGCCGCCTTTACCGAAGATGTCGTCGATGTTCCTGGGGATGCCGACATCGTGGAGCTGCCACAGGTCGACGTGGTCGGTGTGGAGAAGCTGGAGCGACTTCTCGATCATGCGCATGGAGCCGTCGCGGGTGCGCTCCTTGGTCTTGGTGGCCAGGAAGGCCTGGTTGCGGCGGTGCGCCATTACTTTGCCAACGTACTGCTCGCTCCATCGGTCGGGCCCGCCGTAGATGGAGGACGTATCGATGTAGTTGACGCCGAGGTCGAGAGCGCGCTCGATGATGGGTACGGCGACATCGAAGTTGTTGGGCCTCTCAAGCGCGGCCTGGCCGCCCAGCGAGAAGATGCCGACCTTGTAGCCCGTCTTGCCCAGGTTGCGCGTGGGCATGGAGTCGAAGGTAACGGGGTTGGAGGGAAGCGCGGGCAGCGACTTTTGCGTTTCGGCCATGACCGAAGGCGCCAGCAGCGCGGCGGTAACGGCGCCGCCGGCTTTCAGGAATTCGCGGCGGCCGGTGTTGCGGGTTTGATTCTGCTTGCTCATGAATGCTCCCTCGAGACACGCCCATGATAACCCGGGCGGGGGTGCGCCTACGGCGCGGTTTTTTGCGGTTTGTCAGTTCGAAATCGGGCAGGGGTTGGCGGGGGCTTCGGCGTGGGTCCAGGTCTCAGAGCCGCTGAGGAACGGGACGCCGTAGTAGCCGTGAATAACGAGCTTATCGTCGCCGGCAGTCATCTTTGAGTGGTAGGTGCGGCCGGTCTTGGGGTCGTAGAGCAGGCCGCCCGAGGCAGTGGTGGGGCTGTTCAGCGTGAATCCGCTGCCGACCTTCATGCCGCAGAGCGGACGGTCGCGCAAAGAGGAGTCGGGGTTGTGGATGTCTTTGTTCGAAGGGAGGGAGGGGCTGACGGAGAGAATCCAGCCGCAGATCTGCTGGCCGCAGCGGTCGAAGCGAACGATGGATCCAATCGGGGTCTTCCAGGCGCCGATGATACCGGGATTCTGGGCGTGGGAGGCAAGCGCAGCAATAAGGAACAGAATTGCGAAGGTTAGGCAGCGCTTCATGGGCGGTGACCTCCGGTGAACGGATGCCGAAACTCTATCTGCCCGATGGGAGGATGCGCAACCCGGCGGAGCCCGGAGAGCCTAAGGAACTCCTCGGGGATACCCCCCGGTATACTCTGTAAAAAAGTCTTTTAGATGCAACAGTTACTGGAAACGTGACGACGCAAATATAGCAAAATAAAGAAGTTGCCACCAAAAATTCTGGAATCAATGGGTTACGGGCATAATTCGTTTGCCGAACTGGCTGCCGGACACCAAGAATCGGACTGCGCCTTGCCTAGGCGACGAGTTGTGGCAGGTTCATTATGGCGCGTGAGGGCTTAATTCTCAGCAAAGTGATGTGGATGGGTTTTTAGAATCGCTTCATCAACTATCCTCGTTGCATTGCTGCGAATGCGTGCGGGTGGAGGCGGGAAATGGGGCTGGGGTCAAAGGCCGGGAAGGTGAAGGCGAGGCTGAACGAGGGCGAGCTCTACGATTACGCGGTGAAGGCGCTGGGGCGGCGCATGCGTACCGAGGTGGAGCTGCGGCGGCTGATGCGGCAGCACGCGGAGATGGGCGAACGGGGCGAGGCGGCGATTGCCGCGGTAGTAGCGAGGCTGAAAGAGCAGCACTATCTGGACGATCAGTCCTATGCCGAGACCTACGCGCGGCTGCGGCAGGAGAATGACAAGCTGGGGGCACGGAGGGTACGGCGCGACTTGGCGCAGAAGGGGCTGAAGGCCGAGCTGATTGAAGAGACAGTGGACGCACGCTACGGCGAGACCAACGAGGAGACGCTGGCGCGTCAGCACCTGGAGCGGAAGCGGATCAAAAAACCGGAGAACGAGCGCGAAACGGCGCGAGTGGTTCGGCGGCTGGTGGCGGCAGGGTTTTCGACAGGCGTGATTATGCGGATTCTGCGCCAGTGGGACGTGCCGGAGGAGACGCTGACGGCGGTGGAGGGGATGGACGCGGAGGCAGGAGAAGAGTAGATCGGTTAAGGAAGCGGAAGGAGCACCAATCCGGGAATCTGAAAGTGCTTTTGATTGTCCGTCGCAAGTGGGTAGCCGAATTCCAAAGCTGTGGCGGCAATCAACATGTCGGTAATACTGTGTGTTCGCCCCTGACGGGCAAGTGCGGCTTTTATAAGGCCTGCCTTTTCGGCAATCCGAGGTGAAACGGGGACCAGTTCCAGATTGGCGAGTTGCGCTCTCGTCCCAGCTTCTTCGCCAGGTATTAATCCGCCGTAGACCTCCGCGACGCTGACGACGGAAGTCGCCAGCAGTTTTCCTGAGTGCAGAAGCTGTTCAAGCCATGCTCGCCGCTGGTTTCTGTTACGGAGCGCGTCAATAATGACCGTTGTATCCAGCAAAACTGCAGCGCTTGAGGAAGTTGGCGTCATTTGGGTTCGAGATGCTCGTCTCTGCCTTCGAGCCGGGTACTGGGTTCATTACGCAGGGATTCAACCCAGGCGGCCGTACCCATTCTTACAAGATCGGGATGGTCTTCGTCCTTCCATACGGGCTCAGAGCTGCGAAGAAACGCAAGCAAGCGACGCTTTTTTACCTCTGCGGAAGCCACTTCCGCGATAAATGCACTGCGTTGCCGGGGACCGACCAAGGCATCGATCTCTTCCAGCAATCCGGTAGGAAGTGCGACATGCGCTCTCTGAGTTGCCATATAAAGTCCCACTCTGAATGGGACTAAGATCATTATACCTCGAAAGCCCAAAGGCGAGTAAGGAAGGACGAATGCTAAAATGCGCCTTGAGATCGCCGCCCATTACACTGAAATAGATATGCAATACCGCACGGGAAACGAGATACGCGAGCTGTTTTTGCACTTTTTTGAGACGAAGGGGCACCGCCGGGTGCACTCGTCGCCGCTGGTGCCTGCCAACGATCCAACGCTGCTGTTTACCAACGCAGGGATGAATCAGTTCAAGGACCTGTTCCTGGGGGCCGAGAAGCGCGAGTACTCGCGCGCGACCACCTCGCAGAAGTGCGTGCGGGCGGGCGGCAAGCACAACGATCTTGAAAATGTGGGCTTTACGCGGCGGCATCACACCTTCTTTGAGATGCTGGGCAACTTCTCGTTTGGCGACTACTTCAAGCGCGACGCGATCAGGTTTGCGTGGGAACTGGTGACCAGCGAAGAGTGGATGGGCATTCCCAAGGACCGGCTCTACGTGACGATCTTCGAGGGGGCCGACGGGGTTCCGCGGGACGACGAGGCCGAGCTGTACTGGATCGAGACCGGCGTGCCCAGGGAGCGGATCTTTCAGTACGGGTTGAAAGACAACTTCTGGCAGATGGGCGAGACCGGGCCGTGCGGGCCGTGCAGCGAGATCTTCTACGACATGGGGATCGAGGCCGCCGAGACTCCGGGCGTGGACAAGCCGTTTGGGCACGACGAGGCGCGCTACGTGGAGATCTGGAATTTGGTGTTTATGCAGTTCGACCGGTCGGCGGTGACGGACGCGGCGGGGAAAACGACCTATAAACTGACGCCGTTGCCGAAGCCCTCGATTGATACGGGCATGGGGTTGGAGCGAGTTGCGGCGGTGCTGCAGAGCAAGGTGAGTAACTTTGAGACGGATCTGTTTACGCCGTTGATTGTAAGAGCAGCGGAGCTAGCGGGGTTAGCGGAGTTAGCGGAGCTAGAAAAGCTCACGGGCAATGCCAGCCTGCGCATCATTGCCGATCACGCCCGCGCGGCGACTTTCCTTATCAACGACGGTGTAGTGCCTTCGAACGAAGGGCGCGGCTATGTGCTGCGCAAAATCCTGCGGCGCGGCATTCGGCATGGACGGCTGCTGGGGCAGGAGAAGCCATTTCTATTCGAGATGGTCTTTGCCGTGCGCGATTTGATGCAGGGAGCTTATCCCGAGCTGAAGGACTCGGCCGAGCGCGTGGCGAAGGTAGTTGAGGCGGAGGAGAAGCAATTTGATCGGGTGCTAGAAATGGGACTCAGTAAGCTACTCGATGCGATTTCCGAGGACCCAAGATCACTACGCTTTTTCAACAAACACTTCAAAAACGATTCGGCCGCGAACATTGCCTTTCAAGTTGCGAGTGAAGCGCTTGCCAATCCCAAAATCACGCCGGGTTTGGAACTGGACAGATTTTTGCGGCGGAGGTCCGAGGAGTTAGGTGGACCGATTGGGAATTTAGCTGCGGACATGATTCAGTCTGCAAATGTGGAATCGAGGTTCACGGGACAAAGGGCGTTCTCGCTCTATGAGACGTTTGGGATGCCTGAGGATTTCATCGAAGATGTCTGCCGGGACGAAGGGATTCCTTTTGATAAGGCTGGCTTCGAGAGAGCTCGCGCGGAAGAACAATCCCGCGCACGCGCTTCATGGAAAGGCGGTTCGCAAAAGACGGCCAGCCCGGCGTTTCGCGATCTGCCGAAGACGGCGTTCGAGGGCTACCGCAGCTTGATTTCGAATGCCTGCGAGGTGCTGGCGATTGTGAAGGACGGTATCGGCGTTCCGGCGGCCAGGGCCGGCGACGGGGTTGAAGTTGTGCTGGACCACACGAGCTTCTACGGCGACTCGGGTGGCCAGGTGGGTGACACCGGGGTCTTTGTTTCGGCCGATGGAAACTCCACCGTTGCCGAGATTGTGGGTTGCGTTCTGCCGGTGCAGGGCGTGCGCGCGCACAAGGCGATTCTGAAACAGGGACTTGCCGTGGGCGACCAAGTGAACACGGTTGTGGATGGGGACCGGCGCGATGCCATCCGGCGCAATCACACGGGCACGCACCTGCTGCACGCGGCGCTGCGGCAGGTGCTGGGGAGCCACGTAAAGCAGGCGGGTTCGGCGGTGCATCCCGACCGGCTGCGGTTCGACTTCTCGCACTTTGCGCAGGTGGCCGACGAAGAGCTGGAAGAGATTGAGACGATCGTGAACCGCGAGGTGCTGAAGAACGCGCGGGTAGAGACGCTGGAGGACGTGCCGATTGACGTGGCCGTGAACGAATATCACGCGATGGCGCTGTTCGGCGAGAAATACGGCGACAAAGTGCGTGTGGTGAAGCTGTCTGATGGATTCTCTACCGAGCTTTGCGGCGGCACGCACACTGGGGCGACGGGCGAGATCGGGCTGTTCAAGCTGACGGGCGAGACGTCGGTTTCGAGCGGCGTGCGCAGGATTGAGGCAATCAGCGGATTGGGTTCGCTCGATACCTTCCGGCGCGACTTTGAGGTGGCCCAGGCGGCGGCGCAATTTACTCCCTCCGCCGATGCGAACCTGGCCGAGCAGCTGCGGCTGGCGATGGCCAACAAAGAGGATGAGCTGAAGAGGCTGCGGCGCGAGCTCGAAGAGATGCGGATGAAGAGCGCCGCGGGCGGGCTGGACGAAGCGGTTGCGGGCGCGGCCGATGTGAAGGGAGTGAAGCTGGTGACGCATCGCGCCGATAACCTGGAGCGCGGGCAGTTGCGCACGCTGGTTGACAACCTGAAGCAGAAACTGGGCGAAGGAGTGGTGGTGCTGGCGTCGGCGCAGCCCGAGGGTAAAGTTGCAATCATCGCCGGCGTGACGCCGGGACTGGTGAAACGCGTGCAGGCCGGCAAGCTGGTTGGAGCGGTAGCCAGGCTGGTGGGCGGATCGGGCGGCGGCAAAGCGGAGATTGCCGAGGCCGGCGGCAAAGACCAGAGCCAGATTGATGCGGCGCTGAAGGCTGCGCCGGGGATTGTGGGCGAGCTGCTGGGGTAAGCGGAGAATTCGTGGTTCGTAGGTTCCCAGGTCCCCAAAAGCGAGGGACCTGGGGCACCCCGCACTTTAACGGGCAAATACCGTAAGCTGGGCGCATGGCGAGGCGCGAGCGGGATTCGTTGATACTGACGACACTGAAGATCGACCGGCTGCGCAAGCGGTTGCTGAAGTGGTACGGCCAGAACAAGCGCGACCTGCCGTGGCGCGGAAGCCGCGATCCATATGCCATCTGGGTGTCGGAGATCATGCTGCAGCAAACCCGCGTTGCAGTGGTGGTGGAGCGGTACCAGGCATTTCTCGAGAGATTTCCATCGCTGATTTCGCTGGCGCTGGCCAGGGAAGAAGATGTGCTGGCGCTGTGGAGCGGGCTGGGGTATTACCGGCGGGCGCGGATGCTGCATAAGGCGGCGCAGTTTGTGGCCCAGAATTACTATGGCAGCCTGCCCAGAAAGGCTGAGGAGCTCAAGGAACTGCCGGGAATTGGCGATTACACCGCGGCAGCAATTGCCAGCATCGCCCACGGCGAACGCGTGGCCGTGGTGGATGGCAACGTGGAAAGAGTGCTGTGCCGCCTGGCGGGCTGGGATGAGAGCGCCAGGCGGCGGCGAGAGGTGGGCGAGCTCGCGGCGCGAATGGTCGATCCCGCGCGCCCCGGCGACTTTAACCAGGCGGTGATGGAGCTGGGCGCGATGGTTTGCCTGCCGCGCGGGCCGCGATGCCCTGAGTGCCCACTGGCCACGGACTGCAACACTCGCGGCGAACACAAGACTCAAAAACGCGCGCCGATGAAAAGCGTGGAAGTTGGACACGCGCTCTCGGTGCGCACCTCGGTAACGAAGGCGGCGCACGATCGATGGGGTCGCGAGGTGCTGCTTGAACAGCGGCCCGCCAAGGTGAGCGTAATGCCGGGGATGTGGGAGCTGCCGCAACTGCGCGAAGCCGAAGTGCCGCCAGGGGAACTGCGGATGACAGTGCGTCACGCCATCATGCAAATCAACTACTACGTGCGAATTCGAACGGTGTTTGAGGACGACGTGGCAAAACTGGCGGTTGAGCAAGGCACGCGGCGATGGGTTCCGTTAAGCGAAGCCGCAGGCATGGCGCTTACCGGGCTGGCGCGCAAAGTGCTTACGCGGGCGCATCTGCTGCCGACGGCGCCGCTCTACGCCATTGCACCGGCACGGGACTGAGCCGTAGTCTGAATTGTTATTGACCTGTGTCGTCGTTCGAGCGCGCTTTTCGCGCACTTCTCTTGTGGAGATTCGATGAATCGCACCTTTGCTGCTGCGTTGTTTTCGGCCCTGGTTCTGGCACTCACTCCACTCCATTCACAGCAACCCGCGAGCGGCGCCGTTCCTCAGATCGAGGGACTGCCTGAGGCGGCGCGCACGGCCGCTGCGTCCATCGATCCCGAGAAGATTCGCGCGCATGTGCGGTTTCTATCGCTCGATCTGCTGGAGGGCCGCGGACCCGGCACGCGCGGGAGCGAGCTGGCGGCCGAGTTCATTGCCACGCAGTTTGCGCTCGACGGGCTTGAGCCGGCCGGCGACGATGGAACCTACTTCCAGCATGTGCCGTTTTACGCGGTGCACACCGTTGAAGACAAGACGCAGACGACTTTTGAAGTCACAAACGCCAAGGGCGGCAACGACGGCGCAGCCACCATTCCACTCACTTACGGGTCCGACATTGTGCTCAAGGACCAGACCGGCCAGGCGAGTGCCGACATCGATGCGCCAATTGTGTTTGTGGGGTACGGGATCGACGCTCCCGAGTACAACTGGAACGACTACGCGGGTCCAGACGGAAGGGATATCGATGTGAAGGGCAAGGTGGTGCTGGTGATTGTGAACGAGCCACCATCGGATGACCCGAATTTCTTCAAAGGCGCGGCGCTGACCTACTACGGGCGCTGGACGTACAAATACGAAGAGGCGGCGCGGCGCGGAGCCGTGGGCGTGCTGATTATTCATCGCACCGACCTGGCCAGTTACCCATGGGCGGTGGTGCGCAACTCACAGGCGGTTGAGAAGAGCTACCTGGAGGGCGACCCTCTGGCGACGCTGCGGGCAGCCGCATGGATCCAGCACGACGTGGCGCAAAAGCTGCTGGCCACCGTGCCGGGATTGGGCGATGTGGATCATGTAATCGACGTTGCCGGCCACCGCGGCTTCCATTCCGTTGACCTGCCGGTGAGGTTCCATGCGCATGTTGAAAGCCGGGTGCGGCGCTACGTGAGCTCGAACGTGGTGGGACGCGTGCGCGGCGCGGAGCCGGGCGGCAACGCGGTAATTTACACGGCGCACTACGATCATTTGGGCATCGACCCGAATATGAAGGGCGACAACATCTTCAACGGCGCTGCCGACAACGGCACCGGATGCGGAATCATACTGGAGCTGGCGCGAGCTTTCGCGCAATCGAAGGTGCGTCCCCCGCATGATATGTACTTCGCCTCGGTTACGGATGAGGAACAGGGGCTGCTGGGCTCGCAGTACCTGGGAGAGCATCCTCCGGTTCCAGCCAGGGACATTACGCTCGACCTGAACTATGACATGCTGCTGCCCATCGGGGTTCCGCGCTCGGTAAGCCTGGGAGGCGCGCAGCGAATTACGTTCTGGCCGACAGTGGAAAGCGTGGCCGGGAAGTTCGACCTGCAGTTACTGCCCGATCCGACGCCCTCGGCGGGACACTACTACCGCTCCGATCATTTCTCGCTGGCGCGGGTGGGGATTCCGGCGTTTTCAATCGACCAGGGCGAACTGTTCGAAGGGCACGATGCGGCGTGGGGACACGCGCAGTTCCTGGACTATGTAGCGCATCACTATCACCAGCCCTCGGATGAGTACCGCGCCGATTGGGACTTCCGCGGCAACGCCAAGATGGCGCGGTTTGGATTCGCGCTGGGATGGCTCGCGAGCGAGCAGGCGACGCCTATCGAGTGGCTGCCCGGCGACGAATTCGAGAAACCGAGGAAGGCGAGCGAGGAATCTCGATAAAGCGGACAGGCAGTCAACTCTTCCCCCTGCCAAATAAAGAGCGCTTCAAATGGTCGAGGTTAAGACGATGCCTATTGACAACCCGATAGAAAAAATTCGAGACATCGGCGAAGAAGGCGACGATTCCTTCGGCGATCTGATATTAGCTGGGGGCGCATTTTCACCATTGATTGCTTTGATCGGTGTCGTAAAGGTCGTGATGGACTCCGCCGAGCAGAAAGCGAGGTTTAGAGCTGCCCTCCGCGGGCTTTGCGATGTCCTCCAAGAACTGAAAGATCGTCTGCCTAGCGACGTTGAATCAGCACTTCGGCTTGAGTGGTTCAAACGAGCAGTCCAGGTCTTAATAGAAGAGTCGGTTAGAGCCCCGAGTGAAGAGCGTGCAGTTCTGCTTGGCAGAGCCGCTGGTCACGGGTGTTTTCCGGGCGAAGAAGACAGGCATCGACAAGAGGACCTCGCGATCTACTTACGGGAACTTGCGCAATTGGGAACAGAAGACGTAAGAATGCTGAAGCTCTTGCGAGATGTTTACAAAGAAGCCATTAGGATCGCTCCAAATCTGAACAAGCCCGATTTCTTTACGGAGCGCTTAGAGAGCTTCAAGCGAGCAATACTCGAATTGGGAATACACCCAGATGACAGCGTAGCGGTTTGTGCGCGCCTTAGCGGCTTTGGACTGGCCTACGAGGTTCCGAGGGTGAACACTAGACAGTCGCCAGAAGACCATTGTTTCCGGCCAACAAGACGGGGTCTTTATTTGCTTGCGCTTCTCGATGCAGCGAGAGCCCCTCGGATCAAAGAGAATTGACCATACGATTGCGGCGCCAGCTCAGTAATAATCCGCGCAGCTAAGGTAGTAGCCGCAGTTGGTGCAAACCAGCTTGCAGCGATGGCCGGTAAGGCGGTGGGAGCAGGTGGGGCAGAGCTGGCTGTGGTGCTCGACGGGGTGGGAATCCTGAAGCGCGCAGGCTGCGGCCGATGATGAATTTTCGTCGGCAAAATCGGAGTCGAGGGCCTGGGGAAGATGCGGCAGCATGGCCGACAGATTAGCATGGATAAAAGACAGCTTGCCTGCGGAAAAGAGGCAGGCGCCAGAAGCATCAATATGGGCTGGGCTTCCCCGCTGGACTAAAGTGGCGCGTGCGCCGCGGGCCCAGCAATTCATCCCGGCAATCACAAATCTCAACGAACTGCGGATCATTGAATCCGCCAAGGAGGAAATATGGCAAGCAAGGCAAGTGCGATCTGGCACGGATCGTTGAAGGAAGGCAAGGGCACGATTTCGACGGCAACGGGCGTGCTGAACAACGCGAACTATTCGTTTGCGACGCGGTTTGAGGGCGCGGAGACGGGCACCACGCCGGAAGAACTGATTGCGGCGGCCCACGCGAGCTGCTTTTCGATGGCGCTGGGCGCGCAACTGGGCGGATCGGGCCTGACGCCGGAGTCAATTGAGACCCACGCGGCGGTCACGCTGGCCAAGGTGGAGGGCGGATTTGCGATTACCAAGATCGCACTGACCACCACTGCCAAGGTTCCCGGCGCGACCAAGGAAGTGTTTGACGCAGCGGCTGCGGGCGCCAAGGCCGGCTGCCCGATCTCAAAGCTGTTTGCTAACAACACCGAGATCACGCTGGACGCGAAGCTGGTGTAAACCGGGCCCCTGCGGCAACGAAAACTCGAAGCAGACGTCCCTCCCCCGAAACGCCTTTGAATGAAGCGTGGCGGGTGAGGGATGTTTGATTTTGGTGCAGAGATGAAAAAGTACAAGTTCAAAGCGGAGATTCAAGGCGCTGACAGCGGCGCGTACATTCTTTTTCCTCACGATGTGGAGAAGGAATTCGGGACTCGCGGCCGCGTGGCGGTGAAAGCCACCTTCGACGGCGCGGCGTACACGGGCTCGCTGGTGAAATACGGCCATCCGCAGCACATGCTTGGGGTCTTGAAGGCCGTTCGCCGACAAATCGGGAAGGGCGTTGGCGATGCGGTTGAGGTTGTTCTGTGGAAGGACGACGAAGAGCGCATGATCGAGACACCCAAGGATCTGAAGGCGCTGCTTAAGAGCGAGGGGCTGCTGGCAGGCTTTGAGAAGCTGAGCTACACGCATCGCAAGGAATACATCCGCTGGATTGAAGAAGCGAAGAAGGAAGAGACACGGCAGCGGCGGCTGGCGAAGTGTGTTGAGATGCTGAAGGCGGGGATCAAGACGCCGGGGTAGAGGCGCGATTCTTTGCACTCACGCGCAGCCCCGCGACTAAACGAGACATGTCACGATCCCGTGTCCCTTGCTTGCGGCATCCGAGTAGAAATCGCGAAGGCGGCGCAGCGCGTCCATCACGCCTGTGGCATCTGTATCGCGCCAGCCGGGATAGATGCCGAGCCTCGACATCTTCGCTGCATCAAAGCGTCCGGCCGCCTCCGCTTCCAGTTCCGGCCGGCTCAGCGCCTTTGCGAGGTCGTTCACCTTTTCGCGGCTGAAGAAACGCGCTGGACCGTAACCGGAAAAACCTTCGTCATCTTCCCCGATAGCGGTTCCTCCCATCACCGCCTGACTCAATAACGCTGTGCCCGGTTCGACCTCGCCGCAAAGCACGTAGTGCACGCCATGCCATTCCTTGTCGAGAGAGAGCTTCTCGCGCGGGCCGTTCATTTTGGCCATGCTGGTGGCGCGCGCGCCGCGATCCTGCATCAGCTTTAGAATTGCATCTCCGCCCTGGCCGCTGGCCAGCGATGAGGTCGACTGCCCCAGACGCTCCTCAAAGCGTTGCCGGATCCGCGGGTCCAACTGCGAAAACACGTTTGCCATCATTTCGGGTCCCCTCGCGCGAATGCGCGCCTGGATCGTCTCGCTGAGTTGCGCAAAGGCCGGCGGGATCATCGGCCCATCCTGGAAGAGAGCTTCCACCAGCGATGGCTCGGCCTTTATTCGCGTGAGTTCCGCTGGGTCAACCTGCACAAACACGGCGTTCATCGACATCGAGGTGCCCCCGTCGTTTTGGTCCTTTACTGATCGGCCATAAGTTTACCCCAAAGCCGTTAATTTGGGCGGTTTTGCCAGCAGTGAGACTGGCGCTTCAGGAATTTGACACCGCAGGCCGCATTTGCGAGACTCAAAGTTGCTGCCTGTTCAGCGCATCCGCGCTGAGCGACTCTCCCGTGCCGAAGTGGCGGAATTGGCAGACGCGCATGGTTCAGGTCCATGTACTCGCAAGGGTGTGGG
>Ga0326727_10013667_pt1 | contig 17954 bp, 13 predicted proteins | sample MB2enrmetagenome_FD_207643 | JGI IMG/M metagenome (GOLD analysis project Ga0326727, IMG submission 207643) | Lab enriched peat soil microbial communities from McLean, Ithaca, NY, United States - MB29MY | ecosystem: Environmental > Terrestrial > Soil > Wetlands > Peat | place: USA: New York...
CCTCTCCAAGGGCATGCAGCAGAAGATCCAGTTCATCGCCGCCCTGCTCCACGATCCCGACCTCATCCTCATGGACGAGCCCTTCAGCGGCCTCGACCCGGTCAACGTATTCCTGCTCATGAACACTCTGGTCGACCTGTGCAGCATCGGCAAGGCCGTCCTCTTCTCCACCCACCGCATGGACCAGGTGGAGAAGTTCTGCAACAGCATCGCACTCATCCATCGCGGCCATCTCATCCTCTCCGGCTCCATGCGCGAGATCAAGTCCAGCTATCCCCGCAACCGCGTCCTCATCCACTTCGAGGGCGACGACAGCTTCCTCCACCACCCCGGCATCGAACTCCTCAAGCGTTACAACGGCCACGCCGAGATCAAGCTCCGTCCCTCCCCTACCCTGGCCGACGATGCCCAGTCCCTGCTCGCCCAGGCCATCGCCCACGCCCGCGTCACTCGCTTCGAGGTGATGGAGCCCACCTTGGAAGAGATCTTCATCGAGAAGGTCCAGCAGACCTTGCCCACCAGGAATGGCGGCGAACTCTCCATGGCCCAGCTCGACCAGCCCAACGGAGGAGGCCTCGATGCATAACGTCTGGCTCATCGCGCGCCGCGAGTACGTCGAGCGCATCCGCACTCGAGGCTTCCTCATCACCACCCTCATCATCCCGCTCATCATGGGTGGATTCATCTTCGGCGGCGCATACCTCGGCTCAAAATCGGGGTCCGGCGCCCACATCGCCATCGTCAGCTCCGACACCCGGCTCGCTCTCGACCTGCAGACCGAGCTGCAACAGCCGCCGGACTCGCTCCCCCATTCTGCCAGTCAGCCCCGCATCGCCGTCGACGCCATCCACCTCGCGCCACAGAGTGCGCAGGCCACGCGCTCCCTCCTCGATCGCCAACTTGATTCCGGCCGCCTCGACGGCTACCTCTGGATCGCGCCCGCGGACACGCCCGCCAACGCGCAGCCCACCCGTCCCACCTTCACCTTTACCCCAAGGTCAAGCGAACAGGACTCCCTGCGAAGCACCCTCGCCGCCGCCCTCGGCGCCGTCCTCCTGCGCCGGCAGCTTGCCCAGCGCGGCATCCTCGCCTCCGACGCCGACTCCCTCCTCCAGCCCGTCGACATCCTCGCCGCCAGCGCCCCCCATCGCCAGGACCGCGAGTCCGCCGAGGTCAGCATCACCCTCCTCTTCGTCCTCATGTACATGGTCATCGCCCTCTACGGCATGAACGTCGCCCGCTCCATCATCGAGGAGAAGACATCGCGCATCTTCGAAGTCATGCTCGCCACCATCCGCCCCGAGGAGATGATGGCCGGCAAGATCCTCGGAGTCGGCTCCGTCGGCCTCACCCAGGTCGGCATCTGGCTCACCGCCGCCCTGCTCCTCTCCGCCGGCTCCGTCGCAGCCCATCCCGGAGGCCAGGGTGTCCACATCGCCCTCACCACCGCTCAGATCGTCTACTTCTTCGTCTACTTCATCCTCGGCTACGCCTTCTACTCCTCCATCGCCGCCGCCCTCGGGGCCATGACCAACTCCGAGCACGAGGTCCAGCAGCTCAACCTCTTCCTCGTCCTTCCCCTCTTTGTCTGCTTCCTCACCCTGAAGAGCGTCCTCACCTACCCCGACAGCGCCATGGCACGCGTCCTCGCCCTCATCCCGCCCTTCACCCCGCTGCTGATGTACCTGCGCGTCTCCCTCGGCCATCCCACCCACGCCGAGATCGTCACCTCCATCCTGCTCACCTCGGCCTCCATCTACGCCATCGTCTGGGTCACCAGCCGCATCTACCGCGTCGGCGTCCTCATGTACGGCAAACGCCCCAACCTCCCCGAACTCCTCCGCTGGCTCAAATACAGCTAGACGGATGTTAATTGGGTGCTCCACATCTCGATTCTGAGATGTGGGTCAGCGCATCACGCGTCCTGCTCCCCTCTCAGCCAGAATGCGGAAGCAGCGCCTTCGCCCGCGCCGCGCAGGGGCAGGGTTTCTTCTTGCTACTGCGCCGCGACGGGCGCCTTCCAGCGCAGCACCGGTTTGCGCGCTGCGGCGGTCTCATCCAGCCGCCGCAGGCGCGTCGAATGCGGCGCCGTCTGCACCAGCTCGGGGTTCTCCGCGGCCTCGCGCGCGATCTGCCGCAGCGCGTCGATCAGCAGGTCCAGTTCCTCGCGGCTCTCGCTCTCCGTCGGCTCAATCATCATTGCGCCATGCACGATCATCGGAAAGCTCACTGTGTAGGGATGAAATCCGTAGTCGATGAGGCGCTTGGCGATGTCGCCGGTCCTCACTCCATTGGCCGATTGCAGGCGGTCACTGAAGACCACCTCGTGCAGCGTCGGCGTGGTGAAGGGAAGGTCGAAGACCCCGCATAGCTTGGCGCGAATGTAGTTTGCATTCAGCACAGCGTCTTCGGTGGTCTGGCGCAGGCCGTCCGGCCCGTTGGCCAGGATGTAGGCCAGTGCGCGGACGAACATTCCGAAGTTGCCGTAGAACGCGCGCACGCGGCCCACGGACTGCGGGCGGTCGTAGTCGAGGCCGAGGATTCCATAAGCCCCGTCCGCGCGCGTGACAACGACTGGCGTGGGCAGAAACGGTTCAAGAATTATCTTGCAGGCCACCGGCCCGCTGCCCGGCCCACCGCCTCCATGCGGCGTGGAGAAGGTCTTGTGCAGGTTCAGGTGCATCACGTCCACGCCGAAGTCGCCGGGCCGCGCCTTGCCCACCAGCGCGTTCATGTTGGCGCCGTCCATGTAGAGCAGCGCTCCCTTGGCGTGCAGGACCTCGGCGATGCGGTGAATCTCGCTCTCGAAGACGCCGATCGTCGATGGGTTGGTCAGCATCAGCGCGGCGGTGTCTTCGTCCACCATGCGCTCCAGCTCGGCGAGGTCAACCATTCCTTTTGCGTTCGACTTGAGGTTCGCAACCTGATAGCCCGCAGTCGCCGCCGTGGCGGGGTTGGTGCCATGCGCCGAGTCGGGAATCAGAATCTTCCTGCGCGCGTTGCCGCGGCTCTGGTGGTACGCGCGAACCAGCAGGATTCCGGTGAACTCGCCGTGCGCACCCGCGGCGGGCTGCAGTGTGATGGCATCCATCCCAGTGATCTCGAGGAGGCAGTCTTGCAGCAGCTTCATGATGCCGAGGCAGCCCTGCGCGAGTGCCTCCGGCTGATAGGGGTGGGCGTTGGCAATCCCCTCAAGCGCGGCGACCGCCTCATTCACGCGCGGGTTGTACTTCATGGTGCAACTGCCCAGCGGATACATTCCGAGGTCGATCGCGTAATTCCATGTAGACAGGCGAGTGAAGTGGCGGATGATCTCGATCTCCGATAGCTCCGGCATCACGCCCAGGTCGGCGCGCGCGCTCTCGCCCAGCAGCGACGCTGCGTCCACCGCCGGCACATCCAGCTCCGCCAGCCGATACGCCTTCTTCCCCGGCGACGACCTCTCGAAGATCAATCCCTCATTCTGATTGACGTGGGTCGTGGCCTTCTTCGGTGTGCCGGTGAATTGTGTCTCTGCCATCATCAAAACTCCTGTGCGTCGGCTTCATCGCCGGTTACGGAGTAGCTGCCGGACTCCGGGCTGTCCACATCTTCTTCGCGCAGCGAGAGGGCGAAGACAATGCCGTTGGCGAACTCAACCGTAAGCGCGTCACCCTCTTCCAGCATCGCCTTCTCCACCGTCTCGCCGATCTCGGCGCAGAGGGCGTTGCGATACTCCGGCTCGCCGAAGGCCACGGAAGAATCCGTCAGCAGGACGTGCGGCCAGTCGTAGAGCCGCAGCAGTGGCTCGCCGAAGCGGAGCTGCAGAAAGTTCTCCACAAACTCCACCGACTTCAGCTCCTCGCCCTCAATCGCCGAAATGTCCATCAGGCCCTCGTCAGCTCCGCGGTTGGAACAAATGCGCGCAGACTCTTTGCCGCCGCATCCATCTGCACCCGCGCCGTCAACTCCGTCGCGCACCACAGACTCGCATTCGGCCCCAGCTCTGGATACCACTTCGCCAGCGGCAGCCCGCCGACAATCTTCTGCCGGAGCAGCACCGAATTAGTCTCCTCCGCGCCGGCGGAAAGTTCGACGACGAACTCGTGGAAGCGCGGCGCGCCTTCGAAGAGGAGCTTTGCGCCGCCGGCTCCGGTGAGCGCGCTGCTGAGGTATGCGGCCTTGGCCAGATTGTGCTCGGCCAGCTCGCGCAGGCCCTGCCTGCCATAGACGGTGAGGAAGATCGTCGCCATCAGCGCCACCAGCGCCTGATTGGTGCAGATGTTGGAGGTCGCCTTCTCGCGCCGGATGTGCTGCTCGCGCGTGGAGAGCGTCAACACGTAGCCGCGCTTGCCGTCGGCGTCCACGGTCTCGCCGACCAGACGTCCCGGCATCTGGCGCATGAACTTCTCTTTGCATGCGATGACTCCGCAGTACGGGCCGCCATAACTCATAGCAACGCCAAACGACTGCGCCTCCAGCGAGACGATGTCTGCCTCGGCGGGCGGCCGTACGATGCCGAGCGAGATGGCTTCGGTAATCGAAACGATCAGCAGCGCGCCCTTGGCGTGGGCGATCTCCGCAATCGCCGCCACATCCTCAATCGTCCCGAAGAAGTTGGGCGACTGGACTAACACGCACGCAGTCTCTGCGGTGATTGCCGCATCCAGAGCGGCCATGTCCACGCGGCCATTCTTCGCGTAGCCCACCTCGCTGATGGGAATCTGCTGGTGCTGCGCGTAGGTGGCCAGCACCTCGCGGTACTCCGGATGCACCGTGCGCGCGACCACGGCCTTGTCGCGCCCGGTGATGCGCACGGCCATCATCATGGCCTCCGCAGAGCCGGTTGAGCCGTCGTACATCGACGCGTTGGCGATCTCCATTCCGGTCAGCTCGCAGATCATGGTCTGGAACTCGAACATCGCCTGCAGCGTGCCCTGCGCGATCTCCGGCTGGTAGGGCGTGTAGCTGGTGAGGAACTCGCCGCGCTGCACCAGCGAGTCGATAATCACCGGCCTGTAGTGGCGATAGGCGCCCGCGCCGAGGAAGCTGGCGTAGCCGTTCGCATTGTTTTCGGCGAAGGCGCGGAAGCGGTCGAGGACCTCCGACTCGGAGTGCTGGCGCGGAATCGCGAGGTCGCGCTGCAACTGGACCTCCGCCGGGATCGTCGAAAATAAATCGTTGATTGAATCGACGCCGGGCGTGACTTCATTAATTGCGGCAAGCATCTCCACGCGGTCGGCGGGCGACTTGGGCAGATAGCGCATCCTTACTTTCCCGTCTCCTCGGCGATGAAGGCCTCGTACTGCGCCGCAGACAGCAGCGCGTCCAGCTCGGCCGGCTTGGCGAGATCGAGCTTCACCATCCAGGTCGAGTTGGCGTCGGCGTTGATCCACTCGGGCGCGTTCTTCAGCTCCTCGTTGACCGCGGTGACAGTGCCCGAGACCGGCGAGAAGAGGTCGCTGACCGCCTTCACGCTCTCCACCGAGCCGAATATTTTGCCCGCCTCCAGCCGGTCGCCCACCTTGGGCAGGTCGACGAAGACGATGTCGCCCAGCGAGCTCTGCGCGTAGTCCGTGATGCCAACCGTCCCGGACGCGCCTGCGACCGAGATCCACTCATGTTCCTTGGTGTAGCGATAACCGGCAGGATAAGCCATGCGTCTCTCCAAAGTTTGTTGAGTTGCTTCCGGTATCAGTGTATTCGCCGGTCAGGTGGATTTCCTGGCCCTTTTATAGAACGGGGTTGCAACAATTTTTGCCTTGACCATCTGCCCGCGAATCTCCACCGCGACCACTTCGTCGAGGGCTGCATACTGCACGGGAACGCAGGCCAGCGCGATGTTCTTCTTCAGGAACGGCGCGGGCGAGCCGCTGGTAATCTCGCCAATCCTCTCGCCCGTGACGGTGCATACGGGATAGCCGTCGCGTCCGATGCCGCGCTCAATCATCTCCAGGCCCACCAGCCTGCGCTTCGGCCCTCCGGCAGCCTGGATCGCCGCCAGCGCATCGCGGCCCACGAAGTCCGTGCCCTTATCGAGCTTCGCATACCGCCCCAGACCCGCCTCGAAGACGTTGATGGTCTCGGAGATCTCGTGGCCGTAGAGCGCCATCGCCGATTCCAGGCGCAGGGTATTGCGCGCGCCCAGTCCGCAGGGCTGGATGCAGAACTCCGCGCCGGCGTTGAGGACCTCGCTCCACACGCGCGCGCTGGTCGGCTCGTCGGAGGGAATGTAAATCTCGAAGCCGTCCTCGCCGGTGTAGCCCGTGCGCGCAATCAGCACATTGGGCAGTCCGCAGACCTTGCCCCAGGTGAACCAGTAGTTTTTTATCGCACTCAACTCCGTGTCGGTCAGCTTTTGCAGCGTGGCTTCGGCCTTCGGCCCCTGAATGGCGAGCTGCGTGTAGAAGTCGCTGTAGTCGCTGATGTGGATGCTTGGCATGGCCCCGATCTGGCTGCGCACCCACGCAACATCTTTCTCGCGCGTGCCTGCGTTGATGACGATCAGATAGTCGTTGTCGCTCAGCTTGTGCACCACTACATCGTCGACAAACGTTCCGTCGGGGGTAAGCATCGCCGAGTACTGCGCCTGCCCCGCCTGCAGCTTCGACGCGTCGTTCATGCACAGATGCTGCACTGCGGCCAGCGACCCAGGCCCGCGAAGTTGAATGTCTCCCATGTGCGAGACGTCGAAGAGGCCGGCGCCGGTGCGCACGGCCATGTGCTCCGCGATGAGGCCGGAGTACTCGACCGGCATCTCCCATCCGCCGAAATCCACCATCTTCGCCCGCAGCGCGCGGTGCGTGGCGTTGAGCGCGGTCCTGCGCAGCGGCGGAGTTGGATTGGATGCGGCGCTCATGGCACTCCCCTATGAGACGACTTTACACCGTGGTCCATCCTCTACTGCACGGGGCTGATGTTCCTGATGTTGGTCAGCAGGGGCAGATGGCCGAGCGCGATCCATGCGCCAACCGCGCCAAACAACACGGAGAGCCATGTGCCGATGATCCAGATGTTGTCGCTGTCCGCCGTGGCGCGCGGGCCGGACGAGCCATGCCATCGGGCCGTGACCTTGACCGCCAGAAAGCCGGCAATCAGTTGGATGCCGCTGCCGGGCACCATCAGCGCTCCCGTGTAGATGGCCCGCTCCAGCACGCCCACCATCCAGCTCAGGCGCGACTTCTCGTGGTCCAACTCGGGTGGGTGGACCTTGCGAACATAGGGCCACAGGGTTTTTTCGATCAACGACCACAACACGAGATGGCCCACCAGAATCGAAAACGCAAAACCGGCAATCACTCGCAACACGTTCATACCCTCCTGCTGTCAATTCTTATCGGCACAGAGAATGATAGTCGCTTGCGGACGGCGGGTGAATTAACTGCGCGGACGCGGACGAGGCTCTAGGAGGGCTGGGCGGGCTGCCTGGCTGCTGCGGCTTGCTTCTTCGCCTTCCTCCGGCTGAGCACGGAGCTGCGCCGCGTCCGCGCCCGTTCGCTGGCGTGGTCGATCTTTTTCCAGAACCCCACAAAATAATCCACCGCAGAGATGATGGAGACGATCGTCATCCAGTAGATCGCCCACAGCGCAATCATGTGCACGGCGACGATGAGGCCTCCGCCCCCCTTTGTTGGAAACCAGATCCAGTAGTTCCAGCGGTGGGCCAGGATCGCCGACACCACCGAGACGATCTGGATCACCGTCTTTAGCTTGCCGATCTCCGACGCGTCGATGGTAAAGCCCTCCGACGCCGCGATGGAGCGCAGGCCACTGACCAGGAACTCGCGGCCGATGATAATCACCGCGATCCACGGCGGCACGATCCGCGGGTTGTACGCCACCAGGATGATGTAGGCCGCCGTCACCAGCAGCTTGTCGGCCAGCGGGTCCAGCAGCATGCCCAGGGTGGTGATCTGCTTGCGCCGGCGCGCCAGGTAGCCATCCAGGCCGTCGGTAATGGACGCCAGAATGAAGACCCCCGACGCAAGCAGCTCCTGCCGCCCGCCCAGCAGGCCGTGGGTTGCGGGGTTGGCGGGAAAGGCCGGCGACAGTATCCACATCAGCAGCGGCACGGTGGCGATGCGTGTGAGCGTGATGGAGTTGGGCAGGTTCATGGGCCTCGGGTTGCCGCGCCGCACGGTTGCTGCGCGACGGCCTGCGCAGGCACAGTCCGGGCCGCGCGTCCGGCAGGAGCTGCGGCCAAACTGAGCAAATGTAGACTCTAGCATTCTGCCACAGCGTGGCGCCTCTGCGCCTCGTAAACCGCGGGCCGCGCGTGGTAGATTGGCAGATGTCCTCCCTTGCCCTGCTCATGCGGGCCGGTGCTCCCATGTCCCTATGCACTCGCTCCCTCCGGCGCTCGGTCGTCTGCCTCCTGGGCATGCTCTCCGGCCTCTGTGCCGCGCAGATGGCGCCCAATCAATTCATCAGTCAGCCCAAGGAGTGGCTGACCGGCGGCCGCGTCACCAGCTTCCTGACCGGGACCCTTCAGTCCCTGACTGCCAGCGGACCCGACATTCTGTTCATCAACGCCCCCACGTTCAGCGGTTCAAGCTCTTCCATTCTCGTCGGTGAGCTACTCCAAACGGGCTCAGGTCTGAGCCAAAGTCTGAAACCGAACCAGATCGTCTTTCCCAATGTCTCGAACGTCGCCGCCGCGCTGGGCGACTTCAATGGCGACAACATTACCGACTACGCCTTCGTTCTCTCCCCCATGGCCCAAGGCTGGGTCCAAGGCGAACCGAACACCCTGTGCGTCTACTATGGCACCGGCGCTACCATCAACGATATCGAGATCGGATCCCCTCCCAGCTCCTACAACAACGCGTTGGATCCAACCACTTTGCAGAGCGTCTATCCCCCCGCGACTTCGGGGGGTTACACCAGCGGCTGCATGGCGTTCCATGCCCAGGGTAGCAAGCCGCCCAACTTCCAGTACGTCGCCGCCCTCCCCTTCACCACCAACGGTCTGCCGCAGCTCCTGGTCGAGGACACCGTCAATAATTACCTCTACATCTTCACCAACAGCCGCCAGGTTGGCAGTAACGGCGTGTTGAACGGCTTCGCGCCCCCCCCCGCACCCATCTACCTGGCCAACGGCGCAGGCCCCATCTACACCGGCGACTTCAACCACGACGGCTGCACCGACTTCATCATCAACGGCCAGAGCAGCCACACCGCAACGGTCTACCTGGGCAATAAGATTAGCAATTGCAATGGCAGCTTTCCGGCCCCGGTAACCGTTCCATTCACGGTCAACTCCATGCTGCTGCAGGACATGGTCAACGGCACGTATTCGGACGGGACACCCATTCAGGACATGGTGGTCGAAGGCGAGAACGGCGTCATCGGGATATACCCAGGCAAGGCTGACGGCACATTTGCGACGACCAGCATCGGCGGGACTGCGGCAGCCAGTCCCAATGCACTCTCCGGCATCGGCGGACACCTGGCCGCCATCGACCCCAATAGTCTCAACATCCTCACCACCACCCCCATCGGCCTCAGCGTGTTGCAGCCACAGAGTCTGAGCAACCTGAACTACACGCTGAAGAACATCTACAACATCGGCCCGGGCCGTTCCTCCTTCGCGCTGGCGCACTTCCTCGGCAACTCCACCCCCGAGCTGGCCGTCGACTCAGCCGAGGGCGTTATCTTCGCCCTCGGAGACACCAGCCCGGCGGACGGCGGCTTCCAGACCTCCCTCGCCTATCCCGCGCTGGCCCCGGCGCTGGGCGCAACCGTCGGCCCGTTCAGGAATGCCGCGCACAACCCCACCGGCATTCTCGACGTGGTGGTGGCCACCGCCGCAGCCAATGCCGTTCAGGGACAGTTGCTCACCGGCAACGGCGCCGGAACGTTCACCCCAGCCAACCCCACCAGTACCACCGGCGGGCCAAGCGGCGGCAACGGGACTCTGTGGTCGAACATCCTCTCCGGCGACTTCAACGGCGACGGGAAGCTCGACCTCGCCTACTCGCTCACCGGCCTTCCGCTGCCAACCAGCGGCACAGGACTCTACGTCCAGTACGGCATCGGCGACGGCACGTTCCAGGCCCCGCTGCCCGTCTCCGGCGCGTCGTCTGGCAATACTTTATACGGCGAGAGCACGGTGGGTACCTTCAACTCCGGCGCCAACGCCGGCATCGCCAACATCGATGCGAACTTCGACGACACGCTGCTCGGGCAGAGTTCGAATACGTTCAACGTAGGTCTGAATCAGTCGGAGACGAACACCGGCTTCAACCAGGTTGCGGCGGGCACCTTCAAGACGGGAAGCAGCTATCAGGACCTCGTCTTCCAGCAGGGCGCGAGCCTGGTTCCGTACAAGAACAATCAAGGCGGGACCGGAAAGAACTTCACGCCGATGCTTCCTGCGCTCACGGGCCCAACTCCCGCTGCGGATTACGCCATCAGCGCGGTGCTGCTGACGGACATCGACGGCGACGGCAACGGCGACATCCTCGCGATCTACCACAACCTTGCCTCCGACCCGTCGAACCCCAGCGCCAGCACGCCGAACTGGTTGTACATCTGGTGGGGCAAGGGGGATGGCACCTTCCAGTCGCCACTGGCCATCCAACTCAGCCGCAACTTCTATCTCGCCGCCGTGGCGGACATGAACGCAGACGGGTTGCCCGACATCGTGCTCAGCGATGGGTACGTGGTCGGCATCCTCTACAACCAGGGCGGCAAGAGCAGCGGCGCCTTCGTCAGCGACTGCAGCCCCTTTAGCGCCACCTGCAACGAGTCGTACGAGCAGCACTTTCTGGCCGGCCAGGGCATCAACTCGCTCACGCTGCAGAATGTGCGCGGCGGCAGCAGCCCCGACGTCATCGTGGCCAACGGCGGCGCAACCATCTCCAATCCCCTCGTCCTCGCCGGAGCGGCGCAGACCTCGGCCACCCTCCCCGCCAACCCCGACGTCAACACCGGTGGCATCACCGTGCTCGTCAACCACATCGACACCCACCCGGTGACGTGGACGCTCACTTCAACGCCGCCCACCAGCAACTATGGGGCCACATTCTCCATCACCGCGACGCTGTTCTCGGCTTCAGGGGTTGCAGAGCCCACCGGCACAGTGGCGTTCTCCATGGACGGCACTGCGGTCTCCGGCTGCTCCTCTGTCATCGTCATAGCTGGACCATCTTCCTCCACCGCAACCTGCCCCGTTCCGGTAGGCAACACCTATCCGGGCGGAACGCACACGCTGACTGCGGTCTACAGCGGCGACCAATTCAATTCCCCCGCCAATCTCTTCGGCACACACAACATTACGGGTGTCCCCACCACCACCACCGCCTACTTCTGCGTCGGTCCACCGGCTGCGAGCTGCCCCGCCCCACCTGGCATAGCCACTCCGACCTCGCTCCCCTATCCCACATCGCTGTCCATGTACTACGGCCAGTACTGGAACGGCACCATCAACACCTCCTCCAACGATACCGTCGCGCTTACAGGGAACGTTAACCTCAATGACAACTACACCGGCGCAGCCCCACCCCCGCCCTCCCCGCTATGCACGCTTCCGGTCACTGGCGGAGCGTGTCCCAACAGCGTGGGCACCACCCAGGGAACTTCGGTCGGCACAAATATCCTCACCGGGGTTTATCTCGGCGATGCGACCCACGCGTCGTCAACGTCGTCCCCAGTTACTATCACCGTAAGTCCAGACACGACGAGTGCGTCTGTCACCGGTTCGCCGGCAACGTCGCCGCAGGGCCAGCCCGTCACCTTTACCGCGACGCTCACCGGCAACTTCGCGCCGCCGGACGGCCCGGTCGCCTTCATGTACGGAAGCACGACGCTCTGTAGCCTGGCCCTGGTTCCCAACTCCTCCGGCGTCTCCAGCACAGCCACATGCACCACCTCATCCCTGCCCGCGGGGACAGACCAAATCACGGCGTCCTATGCGGGAGACATGAACTTCCTCCCGGCGCCCCCCGCCTCGTTCTCCGAGACCATCACCCCGCTGATCGCGCCCAGCTTCGTCGTCACCGTGACGCCAAACCCGGTCAGCGTCGGCGTGGGCTACGCCGCCATCCTGAGCGTCTCGGTGACTCCGCTGAACGGGTTTGCGCAGGACGTGAATCTGGCCTGCGGCAATCTTCCCGCCGAGGCAACCTGCATCTTCACCCCTTCGGCGATTGCCGGCGGCGCGGGCTCGGCGACGCTGATTGTGGTGACGACCGCGCCGCATAGCTGCGGCACCACCCAGCCTTACTTCCTGGGCGGCAACCGCGGCGGCCCGGGCCTGGCTCCCCTCGCTCTGCCTGCGCTGGCGGGCCTGCTCGCGATCTTCATTCCCGGCAAGCGACGCTGGCTGCGCGCTCTGCTGGCCGTGCTGCTGGCGGCGGGTGCCACGCATCTCATCGGATGCAGCACATGCACCGACCTGGGCACGCGTCCGGCATCCTATGCCTTCCAGGTGACGGCGGCGGCCGCCGCAGGCAGCTCCGAGGTCGAGTCGCAGGCAGTCACCCTCAACCTCACGATTTGAAATCAGGTTCGAGGTTCAAGGTTCGAGGTTCAAGGTTCGTGGTTCGAGGAATGCACCTCGCACCTTGTACGATGGATGCACACGTTATGTCCGCCCGATCCGCACAGCCCTCCAAGTCTGCCCACCCCTCGGCCCGCGACTTCCTCCGCTTGGGCCGCCAGCACACGCTGGTCCCCGTCTACCGCACCCTCACCGCGGACCTTGAGACGCCAGTCTCGGCCTTCCTGCGCATCGCGCGCGATGAGCCCGAGGCCTTCCTGCTGGAGTCCGTCGAGGGCGGCGAGCACGTCGGCCGCTACACCTTCATCGGCATCGAGCCATACAAAAAGATCGTCTCGCGCGGCACATCCATCACGGTCGAGGAGGGCGGAAAGCGCCGCAGCTTCGAGGGCGACATCTTCGCCGAGCTGAAGCGCGCGCTCAGCGGCCACACCCCGGCCCGTCTGCCCGGCCTGCCTCCGTTCACCGCCGGCGCCGTCGGCTTCTTCTCCTACGATGTCTTCCGCCAGATCGAGCGCCTGCCCTCGCTGGCCACCGACGAGCTGGGCGTCCCGGACGCCTGCCTCATGTTCTTCGACCAGGTGCTCGCCTTCGACCACGTCAAAAAAGAGATTCACCTCATCGTTACCGCCGACCTCACGCGCGATGCCGCGCCGGGCAAGCCGGGCGCCCCATCCATGCGGTCTCATCGCATGGGTGGGTCGGCGCACAGTGCCGAAGCCTATGCCCGCGCCGTCCTGCGGCTCGACCGCCTGGAGAAGCGGCTCGCGCGCGCTCTGCCCAAGCCGGGCAAGCCGCGCGTGGGAAAGCTCGGTGCGCTGAAGCTCACGGCGCGCACCTCCAAGCCCGCGTACCTCAAATCCGTGCTGCGCGCCAAGCAGTACATCGCCTCCGGAGACATCTTCCAGTGCGTGCTCTCGCAGCGCTTCGACTGCGTTCCCGGCGTGGACGCATTCGATGTCTACCGCGCGCTGCGCATCGTCAACCCGTCGCCCTACATGTACTTTTTGCGCTTCGGCATGGAGGCCGTTCGCAGCAAACCCACGTCTGCAAAGGCCAAACGTGGGGCACCCGCTTCGTCGCAGGCGCACATCGTCGGCGCGGCGCCGGAGCTGCTGGTGCGCGGGCATGGCCGCACGGTGGAGTACCGCCCGATTGCCGGGACGCGTCCGCGCTCCGCCGACGAGGTGGAGGACCGCGCGCTGGAGGCCGACCTGCGCGCCGACGAAAAAGAGGTCGCAGAGCACGTGATGCTGGTCGATCTCGGCCGCAACGACGTGGGCCGCGTCAGCGAGTACGGCAGCGTCAAGGTAAAGGACCTGATGTTCGTGGAGCGCTATTCGCACGTCATGCACCTGGTCAGCGCGCTGGAGGGCAGGCTCAAGCCGGAACTCGAAGCCATCGATGCCCTCCGCGCCTGCTTCCCCGCGGGAACGCTCTCCGGCGCGCCCAAGATCCGCGCCATGGAGATCATCGAAGAGCTGGAACCGGCGCGGCGCGGCGTCTACGGCGGCTCGATCCTGTATGCGGACTTTAGCGGCAATTTAGATTCGTGCATCGCCATCCGCACCCTGTTCATGAACGGCGAGCAGGGCCACATCCAGGCGGGCGGAGGCATCGTCGCCGACTCCGTGCCCGAAAACGAGTTCATCGAGTGCGCCAACAAAGCCCGCGCCGTCGTCCGCGCCATCGAGCGCGCGCGGCAACAGTGACAGGAGAGCACAGGATAAAATCGGCACAGCTATGGTCTTTGTCCTCGACAACTACGACTCGTTCACCTACAACCTCGTCCAGTACATGGGCGAGCTGGGCGCGGAGATGGTTGTCCGCCGCAACGACGAGCTGACGCCCGCCGAGGTGGAGGCGCTGCGGCCGACCCACATCGTCATCTCGCCCGGCCCATGCACGCCGCAGGACGCAGGCATCTCGATTGAGCTGATCCGCCACTTCGCGCGGCTGGCGCGTGCGGGCGGACGGCGGGTGCCGATCCTCGGCGTATGCCTCGGCCATCAGGCCATTGGCGCGGCCTTTGGCGGCAAGGTGGTGCGCGCGCCCAAGCTGATGCATGGCAAGACAAGCGAGGTGGAGCACGACGGACGCACCATCTTCGCGGGGATTCCCTCGCCCATGACCAGCACCCGCTACCACTCGCTGATCGTGGCCGAGGAGGGACTGCCGAAGGAGCTGGAGGTTTCGGCGCGTACGCCCGGCCCGGCGGGAAGCACCATCATGGCGCTGCGCCATCGCGTGCTGCCCATCGAGGGCGTGCAGTTTCATCCCGAGAGCGTTCTCACCGTGCATGGCAAGAAGATCATCGCAAACTTCCTGAAGTTGTAGGCTGAACGCATGAGGCTGCGTATTTCATCTGTGCGCTCACTTCCGCCGTTGCTCCTTCCGGTGTGCGCGATGCTGTGCGCGCTGGCCGCGCCGGTGCGCGCGCAGCAGTTGATCGGCTACGTCAATACGCGCGATGCGGACGTCGTCGGCGCCAGGGACGTGCTGGACGGCCGTGCCGTGCTGATGGGGTCGGTGAGCGTGGCGGCCAGGGACCACACCGCGCCCATCAGCCTGGGCCGCGGCGGGACCGTGCGCGTATGCCAGACCAGCGTGCTGCACCTGAGCGAGAGCCGCGAGATGATGGTGGCCGCGCCGCTGCTCTTCTCGCTCGACCGCGGCGCCATCGAGATCCAGACCGGCGCAACCGCGACCGACTCCATCATGACCCCCGACCTGCGCCTCACGGTGCGCTCCCCCGGCCCGCTCGACCTGCGCCTGAGGGTGGCCGGCAACGGCGACACATGCGTCGACAATCGCGGTGCGGGCGCTCCCATGCTCACCGTCTCCGACCCCTTCGGCGATGCAACCTATGAGCTGGCGGCCGGCCAGCACGTCCTGTTTGAGCACGGCAGCCTGCGCGAGGTGGTGGACCACGAGACCTCGCCCTGCGGATGCCCGGACGCGCAGGGCCTGCCGCTGGCCGACGCCCCCATTGCGCCCCCCGCAGCCGCCGAGCACCCCTTCCCGGTCGCCATCAGCGAAGGATTGGCGCCCGTGCCCGAGGTCCCCCAGGCCCCGCCGGGCGAGGTCCATGCCCAGGTCAGCGAGACGCTGAGTTACAACGCCCAGCCCAGTCTTCCGCCCAGCACGGACGCTGCAGCCGGTGCGCCGTCCTCCGCCGCTCCGCCGCCCAACGATCTGGTGCATCTGGTTGGCCGTCTCTTCCGCAAACTCTTTCGCCGCAGTTGACCGCTCCGGGTCCCAGCCCAGGGCGCTTGCCTGCGGGTGGTTTCTTGACAGCGGGCGAACGCTTACGCGATGCTTATAGGGCTGGGCCTGTGCTGCAGGCCCTCGGCGGCTTCCTGTGTGCGCATCTGCGCGTGGCTAGGCAGGAGTCTTCCGTTCGCCGCCGGCAGCTTTTCACCTCAAGCACCTCCAGGCCAGGTTGCGGGTCCAATCGCAACTCCGGGGCATGCTCCGGCGATGGTCGGTGTGCGACGGTTTGAAGATGTGTTTGGCGACGAATCATTGGTAGCTGGAAGGATGGAATCAGATGGCACCGAACGCTTTCTCCGCGCAGCCGCTTCTTCTGATGCTGGTCTTCGTCGCCTTGATGTATTTCCTGATGATCGCGCCAAACCAGAGGAAGCAGAAGAAGTGGCAGGAGATGTTGAGCAAGCTGAAGAACGGCGACCGGGTGACCACCAACGGAGGCATTCGCGGAGTCATTATCTCGGTCAAAGACGATACCGTGCAACTGCGCGTCCCGCCGGACAATGTCAAGCTCGAGTTTGTGAAGAGCGCCATCGCCGCGGTGACGCTGCCAGAGGATACGAAGCAGAGTTAAGGCACCAGGGATAAGGGGTAAGGCGGCCCGGGCCGCCGCCGCGGGACTGGGATAAGGGAAGCAATGGGCAAGAATCTGAAGGGCAAGACGGCGTTCATCGTAGCCATCCTGGTGGTGTTCTGCTATGGCTTTTTGGGCATCCCCCGTGGATTGACCCCGGCCGCGCTGAAGCAGGCGCTGACCGATCACATCAACCTCGGGCTCGACCTCAAGGGCGGGACGCACCTCGTCCTGGTCGTCCACGTGGAAGAGGCAGTCACCGACACCACCGACCGCGACGTGCAGCGTCTGCAGGACGATCTGGAGAAGGCTGGCGTCACCGGCGAGACGGTGCGCAAGCCGGATCCGGCCCATCCCGAGACCATCACGGTCAGCGGCATTCCCGTGGGCAAGGCGAGCGACGCCCGCTCCGTGATGGACGGCAACGATTATGTCAGCTACGACGTGACATCGCTTCCCGACGGAAGCGAGAAGCTCACCATGAAGCCGGGCGCCATCCGCAGTCTGGAGGCATCCACGCTGGAGCACTCCATCGAGACCATCCGCGCGCGCCTTTCCCCCCTTGGCGTCACCGAGCCGACGGTCCAGCAGTATGGACTGGGCGACAACGAGGTGCTGGTCGAGCTGCCTGACATCTCCGATCCAGGCAAGGTCGAGGACGCCATCAAGTCGCAGTCCAAGCTGGCCGTCTTCGCCGTGGTCAGCGGCCAGGGGCCGTGGGAGAGTGACCAGGCAGCGATGACTGCGCTGAATGGGGTGGTCCCGCCGGATGACCAACTGCTGCATGGCAACACCTCGCCAAACTCTCCCGACCAGGTCTATCTGCTGGAGCGGGCCAGCGTGGTGGAGGGAACGGACTTCCGCGATGCGCAGCCCTCGACCGACCAGAACGGCCGTCCCAACCTCACCTTCACGCTCACCACCGAGGCCGGCGACCGCTTCTACAAGTACACCTCCGCCCACTCCAAGAACAGCGCGAACCCGGGTTCCATGGCCATCGTTCTGGGCAACCGGGTGCGCGAGGTGGCAACGATCGACACGGGGATTCGCGACCGCGGCGAGATCATCGGCTCCTTCACCAAGGACGAGGTCGACAACCTCTCGCTGATGCTGCGCACCGGCGCTCTGCCCGCCTCCATCGACACGCTGGAGACCACCACGGTTGGCCCCAGCCTGGGCGCGGCGTCCATCCGGCAGGGGATCATTGCGGCCGTCGCCGGCATGATGGCGGTGCTCGTGTTCATGCTGATCTACTATCGCGGCGCGGGCATCAACGCGGACCTCGCGCTGTTCCTCAACCTCATCATCCTGCTCGGCTTCATGGGCTACACCAATTCCACGCTTACCCTGCCCGGCATTGCCGGCGTCATCCTGACCATCGGTATGGGCGTGGACTCCAATGTGCTGATCTTCGAGCGCATCCGAGAAGAGTTGCGCGCCGGCAAGACCTCGGCCGTGGCCGTGCAGCAGGGCTTTGGCCACGCCTGGATCACCATTGTGGACACTCACGTCACTACCATTGTCTCGGCCGCCATCCTCTTCCTCTTTGGCACCGGCCCGGTGCAGGGGTTCGCGGTCACCCTCACCTTCGGTCTGCTGGCCAACCTGTTTACCGCCGTCTTCGTATCG
>Ga0326727_10013668_pt1 | contig 17954 bp, 11 predicted proteins | sample MB2enrmetagenome_FD_207643 | JGI IMG/M metagenome (GOLD analysis project Ga0326727, IMG submission 207643) | Lab enriched peat soil microbial communities from McLean, Ithaca, NY, United States - MB29MY | ecosystem: Environmental > Terrestrial > Soil > Wetlands > Peat | place: USA: New York...
GCAGTTTGAGCAGCGCATTCTCGGTGCGGCCTTTCACGCGCGCCCACATCTGCCAGCCTTTTTCCGAACTGTCTGTTCCGGAGCCCGACACATAGATGAATGTCATTCCGGGATTCAGGCGGCTTAACGCTTCTGCCGCGGCGAGAGTGAATCCATACGTCACGCCGGCGTACTCCGCCTCTTTCATTCCGCTGGAACTGACACCGAGGCAGAAGAAGCAGGCGTCGAAGCCGATCAATTGGGCGTCCAGTCCTGAGTAGCTGGAAAGATCGGAATGCACAATCTCGCGCAGCTTTTCATGGTGCGCTCCGGTAGGGGTGCGGCCGATGGTGGCAACATGCTCCACGCCCGGATCACGCAGGCACTCGCGCAGGACAGCTTGACCTACCATGCCGGTCGCGCCAAAGATCAGGACTTTCATTGCGGCTCCTGCGTTCTGCTTAATTTGTTCAAACGCAACACCAGCTTAAATCTCCATTCCGTGACGCGGCGGTGGAATGATGGATACTCGTGGTGTGCGAATTGCAAGCTTCATGGCGATGGCCGCTGTGCTGGCTGCCGGGGCTTACCCGTGCCGGCCACAAACTGCGCCGAGCTGGGCGAATGCGGCAGAGTTCGCGGCAAAGGCTGCGCCGCAGGCGCGGATTGTGGTGCTCGACATTTCCTCCGGCCGGCTGCTTGCGGCCAGCCGCCTGGATGAAGCTGCCCGGACCCTGGCTGCTCCCGGCTCCACGCTGAAGCCGCTGGCGCTTTACGGGCTTATTGCCGCGGGGCGCTGGGACCCGTCGCGGCGCATCGCCTGCACGCGCCGGCTGCGCATCGGCGGCCGATCGCTGAACTGCGGGCATCCGCCCGCGGATCCCATGGATGCGCGGCAGGCGCTGGCGTGGTCGTGCAATACCTACTTTGCGGCGGTCGGCGAATCGTTCGGCCCCGGCGAACTGCGCCGCTTGCTTGGCACTGCCGGGCTGCTTGGCCAAACTGGCCTGGCGGGCAACGAAGCGGTTGCTGAGTTCAAGGACCCGCAAACGCAGGATCAAGCCAGCCTGGCCGTGCTGGGCCTGGTTGGGATCCGAGTGACTCCGCTTGAACTGGCCGCAGCTTATCGATGGCTTGCGATCCAGTTGGCGGCGCATCCCGCATCAAATGCGGCGCGGATTGTTGAGGCGGGACTGAGCGACTCGGCCAGCTTTGGCATTGCTGCGCCGGCTTCTCTTGGTGGGGTGGTGGTTGCGGGCAAAACCGGCACGGCCAACCTGGGGCCGGGAACGCAGTCGCACGGCTGGTTTGCGGGGTTGGTCCCGGCAGAGCGGCCAAGCGCGGTTGTGGTGGTGTACCTTCCCGCCGGCCACGGGGCGAATGCTGCGGAAGTGGCTGCGGACCTGCTCGCGCATTCTCCTTTGAGGCAGACTGGGCCATGAATGGCTGGTGCTTTGCATTCGCTCGCGGGCTCCTACTGGTCGCGGTTTTCAGCGCTGCGGCTCCCGCACAGCCAGCTGAATCTCCAGCGCAGCCCCACTCAACTCTCTACGTCGGTTTGTGGACGCTTTGGCACGACAAGGAGATTTCGGTGTCTCCGGCAGAGTCTGCGGCCACGCTGCGGCGGTGTGAAGGCTGCGCAGCGGTTCGACTCATTCATCCCCTCTCGATTCGCGCTGCCGGCAACCAATTGTCGCTTTCCGAAGGCCGGCAGGCTGACCAGGTTTTCCTGGCCGGCGCATTCGCGGTTGCGGCGCACGGAGAATCGCTGACCCTGCATGCGCCGCTGCACATCGCAGCGCGCAAAGGCGAATTGGTCATGGCCGTGACGCTTCCGGTGGAGACGTATGTGGAACGCGTGGTGGCCAGCGAGAGCGGACCGGCGGACACGCTGGAATCGTTGAAGGCGCTGGCCATTGTGGTGCGGTCGTTTGCGCTTCACCAGGTGCACGGGCATGCGGACTACGATCTGTGTGACTCGACCCATTGCCAGTTGCTGCACTGGGCGCGGAGCACCGAGGCCAACGGCGCGGCTCACACGGCAGCACTCACGACAGGCGGGGAGACGCTGTGGTTTCATGGGGCGCGCGCGGCAGCATGGTTTCATCAGAACTGCGGCGGGCGAACGGCATTGCCCAGCGAGGTTTGGCCCTCAACTGGCCAGGGCGGCGAGCACGGGCGCGGCATGCCCTGGCTGGTCTCCCGCGCCGACCCCTATTGCACGGCGCAGGGCACGCGCGAGTGGTCGGCAAGGCTCTCGCTTGCCGATCTGACCGGTGCACTTGCGGCGGCGGGGTTGGCGCCGCCGGGATGGAAAATCCTGCGTGTTGCGCGGCGCGGCGAGTCAGGGCGCGCCGTATCTCTGCTTGTTGATCAGGCAGAGGTTTCGGCGGAGGATTTCCGACTGGCTGTTGGCCGGTCGATGGGCTGGAACAGGATTCTCAGTACCTGGTTCGAGGTTTCACAACAGGGCGACGAGTTTCTCTTTCACGGGCGTGGATCGGGCCACGGCGTGGGCCTGTGCCAGGCGGGGGCGGCAGCCATGTCGGCGCAGGGGCGCGATTCGGGGCAAATTCTGGCGCAGTATTTTCCCGGCGCCAGGGTTGCGGACGAAGAGACCGGGCTGCCATGGCAGAGCTACAGCGGCCAGGGCTTCGCGCTGGAGTCGCTTGTTTCCGCGGATGCGGCGTTTCTGCCGCAACTGACGGAGGCGCTTGCCCAGGCGGAATCGCGCTCCGGGTTGCGGGCCGGAGCGCCCATCACCTTGCGCGCGTTCCGATCAACGCCGGCATTCCGCGACGCAACACTCGCTCCCGGATGGGTGGCAGCGTTTACCGAGGGAAACTGGATTGCCACGCAGCCGCTGGAGACGCTGGCTGGGCGAAGGCTTCTTGTGCCCGTGCTGCGCCACGAGTTTCTGCACGCGCTAGTGGAAGCGCAGGCCGCGCCGGGGACGCCTTTGTGGCTGCGCGAGGGGCTGGTGGAGGCGTGGACAGCGGATGCAGCCGAGGCGCGCGGTTCGCCGCCGGTGATGAAGTTGAATGAAGTGGAGGGCGCGCTGGCACATGCTGCGAGCCAGGCTCAATCCGAGAGCGCTCATCGAGCCGCAGGGTGGTACGCGCGGCGGCTGCTCGATCGCTACGGGAGGGCGCAGACGCTCGACTGGCTGCATTCCGGCTTGCCGCCCCCGGATCTCAATTAGATCTTTTTGAATGCGCACAACTGCTTTGCCTCGCAGTGGCGGCTGCCGCACCGCAGGTGCCAGGTGGGTTATTCTTCCATCGATGCGCCAGACGCTATCGGTTGCAATGATTGCGATGAACGAGGAGGCGAACCTGCCGCGGACGCTGGAAAGCGTGCGGTGGGCTGACGAGATCATCGTTGTCGATTCCGGGTCGAAGGACCGGACGCTTGAAATCGCGCAATCTTTGGGCGCAAAGACCAGCTACCACGCGTTCGGCGGGCACGGCGAGCAGAAGAATGTGGCGCTCGACCTGTGTGCCTCAGACTGGATTCTGCTGCTCGATGCGGACGAAGTGCTGACGCCGGAGTTGCAGGCGGAGATCCGGCAACTGCTGGAATGCGCGGATGGGCGCCAGCCGCAATTTGACGCGTACTGGATTCCGCGGCTCAATCTCTACTTCGGGCGATGGATCAGGCATGGCGGGTTTTATCCGGACCGCAAGCTGCGGCTGTTCCGGCGCGGATCTGCACGGCTGAGCGAAGGCGTGGGGCCGCACTCGACGCCGCAATTCGCCGGGCCTACAGCCAGGCTCAAGGGAGACATGCTGCACTACGCATATCCCACGCTGGGCATTTATCTCGAACACATGAACCGCTACAGCACGGAGATTGCCATGCTGCTGGCGGCGAAGGGGCGCATCAGCAGGTCGTGGCCTGCGTTTTTGTGGAATGCGGTTGCGAATCCGGTAGCGACGTTTGTGTATAACTACTTTTTCCGGCTGGGTTTTCTGGATGGGCGCGAAGGGCTGATCCTGCATATTAACCACTCAGTTTATATCCACTGGAAGTACATCAAAGCCTGGAGGGCGGGGCAGGGGAAGGAATAGTCCATTCCTTTGATGATTTCGTGTGAAGTTGTTTTCGCGGAGTAATTCGTTTCCCTCTGAGGACTGAGGCTTCCCACCCTTGGCACAGATACAACCATGTGCCAAGGATGGGGCACCCAGCGCCGGGGCCTATACGGAAATGTCATCATCCTCTGGGGGAATGTCCGCCTTTGCTTTGAGACCGCGATCCGGTGGTCCGGAGAGAACGGGAACCGCGACAAGCGCTTCCTCGGCTGGAGGCGCTTCTCTTTGCGCAAAGAGCGTGGCCCACCAACCCAGCAGCAGCATCCAGCTAGTCACCGCCAGCAGGTAAGCCCCCGCGAGCTTCCCGCCCAACGTCCAGATCTGCGCGGAGACAGTGCCTTTGGGGGGGCCTTTGAAGAACTGGCTGGGCAGCCACACGCCCACGATCGACGCAAGCACGACGCCGAGCCACCAGCGCCAGTTCCAGAGGAACTTCAAGACTCTGCGCCAGGGCAGGCGCCAGCCCCACTGCGCAGAGGCCGCTGCATAGGGAATGAGCTTGGCCGGGACGACAACCCAGCGTACCAGCCATTCCAGCGCTATAAGCCAGCGCTGAACGTGCTCGTATGTGAACAGGCTGGCGCGTGCATGGGAACCGAATTTCGAATTGACGTAGCCGGCGAGCAGCGGAATCTGGTCGTCGAACCAGTCGAGGAGCGCCCAGACCGCCGTGGCCACGGCGATCCAGACCAGCAGGGTGACCGCGCCCCAGACCAGCTTTACGCGCTTGCCGTCGTCGTCAGAGAAGGCGCGCACGGTGCCGGCTTCGAGTTCCAGCATGCACACGGCCAGCAGCAGCGGCACAATCAGATCAAGCATCACTTGCCACACCTGCCGGTCAGGCAGGCGCGTCCAGGCCACGAAGAAGAGAAGGAGCAGCAGCGTGAGCACAACCTGCGCGGCTACCCACTTCCAGGCGTGGCTCAGTCTGCGGAAAAGATCGCGTATGTTTCCTTTGCTCACGGCTGCACCTCCAGGGTGGCGGGATCGGAAGTGGTTTCGACCTGTGGCTGATACATCGGTCCGGCCTGTGCGGGGCTGATGGCGAACCGGCCTGGGTTGACCACCTTCAACAGGTAAACATACTCCCTTCGGCCGTTGAATTCCGTGTTGAAGAATGCAGCGCGGTCGTCGTGAAACTCCTTGCGGGTAAACCAGTCTGCCCACCAGTCGGGCTTGTCGTTCAGGGTGTAAAGCTCGGTGTGCTCCAGGAACTCGGTTCCGGAAGGAATGGGATCCTCGGCGAGGAGATACTTCCATTCTGCCCCGTTCAAGGCCAGGCGCACGGCCACGATGTCTCCAACATGCACAGGACCCTTGAGCGGAACCAGGTCATAGGTGATGGGATCGGTCGGTCTGGGCTGATTCTTCTGGAGCAGATAGTAGTCGCGGGTGATGTTGAGCGCGACCTTGCCCTGCTGCGACAGGTTTTTGTCGGCAGAGTACCACTGGTTCTCCGCCGACCAGTAGGTGAGGCCATCGCCGCTCTTGCGAATTTGCACCAGGCCGCTTGCCCCCGCCGTGAGCGTGGGCACGCGAATCTGCCAGGGCGGCGCAAAGCTGTCCGCGGCGCTGAAGTGGCGGCTTCCCACGGTGGTTCCGTTGACGAGAACTTCAACGTCGGAGGCGTTGCGCAGTTCGCCGCTCAACGCGAAGTAGCTGGTGAGGCCCTCGATGACCATGGCGGTTTGCTTGGTCGATTCCCAGAAGCCGCCGCTGCGATGGCCGGCCAGCCACACCGCCGCTTTTGACAGCAGGGGGCTGCCGGGCGACTGGCGGATGAGCAGCTTCAGCGCCAGCGCCGTAGTCTCGGCGGAGGTGTCGTCCCAATACTCAAGCAGGCCGTCGTAACTGCCCTGCCAGAATGCATCGGTGCCAGATACTTTGGCCTTCCTTTCGAGCAGGTCCGCGGTTGCTCTGGCGCGAGGATCCGCAGCCGCGTCGAGTGCCAGGCCAGCTAGCGCCAGGCCTTCATCGCTCAGCTTTTCGCGGCTGTCCCAGACTTTGTCGAGCGCGTCCCTGGGCGCGCCGCCACTTGTTGCCAGGGCGAACACGGCGTAGGCGCGCAGGTCGGGAATCATCTCAGGATGCGCGTCAAGCACGGCGTTGAGCCACGAGCGGCCGCGCTTCAGGCGGTCATCGTCCAATTTGTAGCCCGCATCCTTGGCTTGCGCCAGGCCGGTGACCACGTAGGCGGTCATGAAGACTCGGCTTGGGTCGTCGGGCCACCAGCCCCATCCGCCGTCGTCGTGCTGGAAGCTATAGAGACGGTCGAGGCCGGCGCGCACCATGATGTTCAGCGTGGCGCGATCGACGGGTGGTTTGAGATGCAGTTTGTCCACCGCCTGGGAGACGATCACGTCAGGCAGGAAGCTGGACATGGTTTGCTCGGTGCATCCCCAGGGATAACTGGTGAGATAGTCAAGCGCGTCGAAGACTGCGCCGGCTACGCTGGGCGCGATGGTCACGGTAAGGCTGCGCGTGGCGGCGTCTGAGCTTGCCGGATAACTGTAGCGCCAACCGCCTTGCGCGGAACCGGAAAACACCACTCCGGAGCTTGCGGCGCGCTGCTTTACACCGAAGGGCAGGACGGGAAGAGTCATTTCCAGCGCGTCGCTCTCTTCGTTGGTGAGGGCCTTGGCGGTGAGCACCGCGCGGCCGACGGCTTGGGCCTTTACGCGCCATTCGGCGAAGCTCTCGCCTTTGGCCGGGATGGCGATCTTCTGCTGCTGGCCGCTCAGGACATCGAGGCCGCTGACGTCGAGAGCAAAGGTGACATCCTTGGCGGTCTCGAGGTAGTTGTGGGCAATTTCGCGCAGGGTAACTTCGTCGCCCTGGCGGAAGAAGCGCGGGGTGGCCAGGCGGACGATGAGATTTTTGCGGACCAGCACGCGCGTGACTGCGCCGCCGGCTTTGCCGTCGTCGGTCATGGCGCGGATGGTGGTGCGCCACGTAGTGAGGGCGTCAGGGAAGTTGAACTCGACTTTGGCGTGGCCGTCGGGGCCGGTGCGCACGCTGGGATTCCAGTAGGCGGTATCGGGAAAGGCCTTGCGGATTTTGGGTACGACCAGGTCGGAACCGGGTTTTACCTGCGCCAGGCGCGGATGGTAGAGGCCGGCGGCAAGCTGGGCGAGGAGCGGGCTTTTCAGGCCGGCCTGGCCGGAGAAATAAAACTCGAACGAAGTCTGCGGATCGAGGGCGACGCTGCGTTTGGGATAGAACGCGGCCACGATGTCTCCGCTCTCGTCGGGGCGGACGGAGTAGAGCGCTTCATCCACCTCGCCGAAGCTCAGGTCGGCTTCAACCGGCTTACCTTCATAGTCGACTGCGAGCACGTCGAAGGAGCCTTTTTCGCCGGGCAGATACTTGGTCTTGCCGGGCGTGGCGGTGATGGTGAGGGTTCGCTCGACCAGCGGAACCTTCAGGCTCTTCTGCGCGGTGATGAGCTGGTTGTCGTGGACGATGAGCGCAGTGACGACAAGGTTGGGCTGGGCGAGCTTGGTGATGGGCACGTCGAATGCGACGCTATCGCCGGTCGCGTGCAGCAACTGGCGCGATTGCACGCTGTCGCCCTCGGCGGTGACGACGGCCCACGATTCCTTCAGGCCGGTGACGAGCAGCAGATGGGCCGTATCGCCCACCTGGTAGGACTTTTTGTCCGCGACCATCTGGGCCTGGGTGTTCTCGTTGTAACCTTCGCCGCCGCCGTTCCAGATCCATACCCAGGTCTTGCCCTCGACGGTGCGCTTCTCCAGCGTCTGTGCGCTGGCTGTGACATTGAAATCGCCGCTGCCGGTGACGGCCAGATCCACCAACGCGGTTCCATCGGCTGCGGTCTGGGCGTCGCGGCTCGTGACGGCTGTTTCCGAACGCTCATGCGTTGTTGAGTCCCATTTATCGAGGTTTACGGCGATGTGCACGAGCGTTTGAATCGGCTTGCCGTCGTAGTCCTGCGCAGCGACTTTTACGCGCACCGGGTCGCCGGGCTTGAAAACGTAGCTGGTGGGCTCGGCGGTGATGCGGAAGGTTCCGTAGGTGGCAAGCACGGTAGCGTGGCCGCTGACTTCGCGCTCGGCTGCGTCGGTCACGCGAGCCTCGATGCGGTAGTCCTGGTCTTCGTGCTTGCCGTCGACAGCGACAGGGAATTGCACTGAGAGACGGCCGTTGGCGTCGAGGATGCCTTCGTGCTCCTGCTGCTCGGTTTCGCCGTAGGTATCGTCTGCTTCGGCATCGGCTGAGTCGTCTCCGCCATTGTCTTCGTCCTGGTCCTGATCCCACCAATAATGGGTGGAGGTGTGGACGACATACTTCACTTTCGCGTTGGCCACCGGTTCGCCGAAGAAGTACCGCGCCTCAATGGTGGCTTGAATTGAATTGCCCTGCAGGATGCGCGGGGCGGATGGTTTGACCGTGACCTGGTACTCGGGCTTCTTGTACTCCTCGACGTAGAAGCTGCCATTGCCGGCGTTTTGATTGTTGCCGGTGCCGCCAATTGAGATGCTGTAGTAACCGAGCCCGGCATCGGCTGCCAGGTTCAAGTCCGCTGTAACTGTGCCGTGCGTGGATACGGCCGCGTCCTGCTGAAGCACAACCTTGTTGTCCGCGTCCGTGACCTTCAGCTTGAGCGTTCGCGCGTCCGGCAATTCCAGCGCGTCGTTCTTCTCCTTGCGAATGACGGCCTTGATGTGGACAGTGTGACCGGGCCTGTAGACGGGCCGGTCCGTGTAGATATACGCTTTCAGGTCGCCGGACTGATCGGACGCGAAGCCATAGCTCCACGGCGTCACCAGTGCCGCATCGGCCCCAGAGCGTGCCAGAATCCAGACGTTTTCCGCCTCCGGTACGTTGCCATTTGCGTCGGGCGGTGCGGCGGGGCCGGACATGTTCAGCGTGGCCAGGCCATCGACGCCTGTTTGTGCCTGCGATTGCTGTTTGCCATTGGCCCATAACACGACATCTGCCTTCTCCACCGGCGCGCCCGTCTTACGGTCGGCTACGTAGAGGCTTGCCTGGCCGTTGCTGACACGTTCCACGATGGCGATGCTGGTGACGATGGCCACGGTGTAGGCCTTGTAGGTTCCGTCGGTGGCTTCGATCAGATACACCCCTGCGGCCAGGCCGTCGATGGGCAACTGCTGCGTTTCGCTCACCAGCGCGGGCGGCGTTACGAGCTTCCAGCGGGCGACCAGCTGGCTCGCATTGAGCAGCGGGATTTGCGCAAACTCGGTGGCGCCAACCACGCGGCTGCGCTTGCCAAGGCTGGCTTGGCGCTCGCGCAGGCTGTCCCGCGCACCGTCCGTGAACTGGCTGCGGCAGAAGCTGCGCACGCGCCACCACAAATGGGCTTTGAAGTCGTGCAGGCGCTCGATCCAGGTCCGCTCGTCGATCTGCTCGCCCGGCGACTCGCTCTGGGCGCCAAAGCTGTGCAGGTCTTTGAGTCCGGAGAAGAATTTTTCCGCGTCGCGGACCTTGTAGACGCGGAATTCGAGGGCCGGGACGTTGCGCGCGAGGAGCTGGATTTTGACGCTTTCGCCGGGAGCGAAGGTGCGGGTAGTGGAAAGGTAGAAAGAGCGCGGTGCGTCTTTGGCGGCGGCGGGGAGTGCGACAAAGAACGCAATCGAAACCGCAATCGCAACCGCGGCAAACGCCGTTTCGTGCCTGAAAAGCCGGGGTGCCCCATCCTTGCCGCGTACCTGTTTTTGCGGCAAGGGTGGGAAACCGCGAACCTCCGAAGATGCGCTTTTGGAAGGGCGCGATCCGCTACGCTTTGGTCGAAGCGCCGATTTGAGTCTTCGGAGAACCGTCCATTGCAGCCTCATTGCGCGCCTCGCAGAATGTTCCAGCGATAGACGCCGAGGAAGTTAGGATTGGCGGCCACGGGACGCCACTGCGGCTGCGGGTGGTTGAGCAATTCGGAGAGGGTGACGCGGCGCAACTCACCCGCCTTGCCGTGGTCTTCACCGGTGTGGTAGACGACAGCGGCCCGACCGGCAATGCGGGTGACGATCATGGAATGCCACGGAGAAGACTGGCCGAACTGGCGGTAGAAGAGCAGGTCGCCTGCCTGGGCCTGGCGCACATCGCGGCTCACGAAGTAGGCATTGCGTTCGACCAGCGTCTTGGCGTCGGCAAACTGGGCGAAAGCGCCGCTGGAAATGTCGGCAGGCTCAAAGACGCCGGCCCGGACGCGGAAGAGGGCCGCGCCGAGCGGCGTCTCCGGATAGCGCCAGGCACGAATCTCACCGGGCAGTGCGGCGACTTCCATTCCGGTTGCAGCGAACCAGGTGTCGTCGTGGCGCTTGAGGGTTTCGCGATATGCGTAGCGCAGCAGGCTGGCGCAATCGGTGATCTCGGCGGGGACATCTGCGCGCGGGCGGACGGCCTGGTAATCGGCGATGGCGGTGAACCACTGGCGGAATGCGGCTTGGTCGGCGGGATCGGTGAGGCGGAGAAAGTCAGGCGTGCCGTCGGCGAAGCGGTCAGTCCATGGTTGGGGGGGCGACGGCTGGGAGGACAACCGGCGCGCCACCGGGGATGCGTCGTAGCTTGCCGCGTGAACCGTTGCCGAGGCTCGGTCGACTACGGCGCCGTGGTATCTGCGGCGATCGCGGCCATGGACGAAAACGAAGAGGCGCAGCAAAAGCAACAGGACCGCAAGAAACACAATGCCCGCCAGGAGCAGGCGCTGCGGGCGCGATTTTGTCTTTGAAGGCAAAAGGAAATCGATCCGGGGTGAGACCCATGTTACCGCGAATCGCGAGGAGAACGTTGGCAAACGCAAAAGGGCCCTTCGGCACGTGTCGAAGGGCCCTTGCTGAAACTCCGAATCTCCTACGCAGTGATGGTGCGGGTCGGCTTCGATCCCCAAAGGCCGTAGTAGGCGATGTAGAGGTAGCAGATCATGGGAACGATGAACGAATGTTGAACTCCCATCCGGTCCGCCAGGAAGCCGATGAGCGGAGGAATGACCGCGCCGCCAACCACCGCCGTCATGATGAGGCCGGAGCCCTTGCTGGTCAAAGGACCGAGCCCTACGATGCCCAGCGTGAAGATGTTTGGGAACATGACGGAGTTGAAAAATCCGCAGAGCACCAGGGTGGCAATGGCAACTTCTCCGCTGGTGAACATGGAGACGGTAATGAGGATCGCGGCGGTAATGCCGAAGATTCCAAGCAGCTTGCCGGCTTTGACCTTGGTCATGATCCCGGCGCCCAGCAGGCGGCCGACGAGCGCGCCAAACCAATAAAGAGACAGCAGGAACGACGCCGTCTTTGCGGTGCTGATGCCCTGGAGCTTGAAGTAGTTCACGGCGATCGAAGCTAGGCCCACCTCGACGCCTACATAAAAGAAGATGCCCAGGGCGCCGAGTACGGTATGTTTATATCCCCAGATGCTGCGGCTGAGGATGGGATCGCCTTCCTTGGCGGGGCGGAATGCCTGGGTCTGCTCAACGTGGGGGAGATGCATGAAGGCAACGGCCAGGCCCAGCAGCAGCAGGCCGGCGGCGATCAGCATGTAAGGCACGCGCACGGTGTCTGCCACAACGGCAGGCGAGGTCAGCAAGGCAGGATCGGTGAGAATGTAGGCGCCGGCCACAATCGGAGCCAGCGTGCCGCCGATGGAGTTGAAGGCCTGCGCAAGATTGAGGCGAATGGAGGAACTGCCTTCCGGTCCCAGAATCGAAACGTATGGGTTGGCTGAGGTTTGGAGAGCCGTCACGCCTGCACCGACGATGAAAATGGCGGTGAGAAACAGGGGAAAGCTGACTAGCTTGGCCGCGGGGATGAAAAGCAGGCACCCGATCACCTGGATGAAAAGGGAGACAACCATGGTCTTTTTGTAGCCAATGGTTTCAATCAGCTTTGAAGTGGGCGCGGAAAACACGAAGTAGGCCAGGAAGAAGGCCGACTCGACCAGCATGGCCCAGGCGTAAGGCAGCGTGAAGATATTCTTCAGGTGCGGCACTAGCGCCATGTTCAGGTTGGTGATGAACCCGAAGATGAAAAACAGCGCCGTGACAGTGATGAATGGGACAAGGTACCCGGGCGACGTGAGCGCCGACGATTGTTTCGTTGTTGTTGCCATGCTAGGTTGATCCCCGCTTCCTCAAGAAGAGTTTCGCCCGGTTAGGGTTGTGTCCGCATCCTGAATTCGACCGCAATTTGATTTCACAGCAATTCCAGGACGGCCGTCAGCCTTCGCCGCCAGTTGGTTTACCGGTTGTGCGGAATCCCGGCATTTGGCTGCACACAACACTATACGGAAAGCCCCTTGGGGGGGAAGTGGCGGAACGTTTCGGCCCCGGCAATAAGAAGCGCGAGCCATGAGAAAACTACCGCGGGAAACCGAGTTCCGTTATTCTCAAGAGCAAGCGAGGAGATTCAAGTGGCCACTGCAACATTGAGCGGCGCCCGGCTGAAGAAGGTGCTGGCGGCTCTGGAGGAAAACTGGCACGCCGAGATGGAGGCGTATTACACCTACCTGGCCCTGGCCGAGCGGGATACGGACGCAGTGCGCGCGCAGGTGCTGCGCCACCTGGCCAGCGCGGAGTGGGAGCATGCCGCGCTGTGGCATGGGCGCATTGTGGAACTGGGTGGCGCGGAGCCTGTGTACAAGGGCAAACCGGGGGGTGAGGCCGACTCGCTGGCCAACCGCGCCGGCGGCGTGCGCATGGCGCTGCGCAGGCTGGAAATTGAGGAGAGCCGGCACATTGCCACTTACGGCGAGCAACTGAAGGCGCTGGGCGACGAGGGATCGACGGCCATTCTCGACCACGTGATTGAGGACGAGAAGGACCATTACCGGGAGCTCGGGTCGCTGTTGCGCGGGCATTATGCGCCTTCAGCCACCTCGCCGAAGATCGATGCCAAGGCCGTGCTTGAAGAAATGCTGGCCAAGCGCAACAAGGGGCGCAAACAGCCGGGAGCGTGGATTGGCGACGCAATCTACGGCGTGAACGACGGGCTGGGGGCGATCTTCGGGATTGTCTCCGGCGTCTCCGGCGCAACCGCCGGCGACAGCAAGTATGTGCTGCTTGCCGGATTATCCGGCATGATCGCCTCAGCGCTGAGCATGGGTTCGGGAGCGTACCTGGCCGCCAAGAGCAACCGCGAAATTTACCAGGCGGAGATCGAGCGCGAGCGCGACGCCATTCGCATGAACGGTCCCGAGGCGCGGGAGCTCTTGTCGCTCTATTACCAGGTGAAGGGATTGCCCGAAGCCGATGCGATGCACATGGTAAACCACATTGCCAGCGATCCGGAACAACTGCTGCGGGCGCTGGCCAGCGAGCGGCTTGGCTCGTCAGAGGAGGCGCTGAGCAACCCGCTGGTTTCGGCCAGCTCCGGCGCGCTGTCAACGGCCATTGGCGCGGCCATTCCGATCATCCCGTTTTTCTTCCTGAGCGGGCTGGATGCAGTGATTGCAGCGGCGATTATCTCGCTGGCGGCGCACTTTGCGGTGGGTGCGGCCAAGAGCCTGATTACGGTGCGCTCGTGGTGGTCTTCGGGGTTTGAGATGACGGTGGTGGGCGCGGTGGAAGGCGCGGTGACGTACGGCATTGGCATTCTGCTCGGCAAGGGCGGCATGTAATGGGCGGGATGATTCCCCTCGGCGTCGCGTCGCTTCGGCCCCGGCGCGCTGCCACGATTACTGCTCTGCTGATTATCACGAACGTGTTCGCGTTCATTCTGGAGCTTGGCGGCGGGGAGCAATTCATGCTCCAGTGGTCGGCGATTCCTGTCCGCCTGATGCATGGACACCACTTCATCACGCTCTTGACCTCGATGTTCATGCATGGCGGATGGATGCACATCATCGGCAACATGATTTACCTTTGGGCCTTCGGCCCGGAGATTGAGGACGCGATGGGACCGGGCAGATTCCTGGCCTTTTATCTCGGCGGCGGGCTGGTGGCCATGCTTGCCCAGGTGGCCAGCGACCCAACCTCGCGCATCCCGGTGCTGGGCGCAAGCGGCGCCATTGCCGCGGTGATGGGCGCGTTTATCGTCACCTATCCGCGCGACCGGATCAAGACGGTGCTCTTCTTCTTCGTTTTTTTCCGCGTGGCGTTCATCCCGGCGGCATTCCTGATCGGCTTCTGGTTCCTGATGCAGGTGTTGAACCTGGGAGCGGTGGCCCAGGTGCGCGGGGGCGGCGTGGCGACCCTTGCGCACGTTGCCGGCTTTCTGTTCGGCGTGCTCACGGCTCGCTTCCTTGAAGACCCGCGCCGCGTGGCCTGGCGCAGCAGTTTCTCCTGAACCGCGGGTCCGGCAGAGTGCGTAGAATGGATTGGCTCCATTTCTATTCAGAAGGACATGCCAACCATGCGTACCAACCTGCTGCACACATTCCTTTTTGCCGCCGCGATGCTGCCGGTGCTGGCGCAAACCACTCCGCAGGCTGTGGTGGAGCACGGCGCAACCATGAAGACGCGCGACGGCGTAACCCTGCGTGCCGACATCTACCGCCCGGCCGGGGAGGGAACGTTCCCGGTACTGCTGACGCGGACGCCATACAACAAGGACAACTTCACAAGCTTTGGCCAGCGGGGCGCGGCGCGCGGCTTCATGGTGGTGGCGCAGGATGTGCGCGGGCGGTATTCCTCTGACGGAGAATGGTATCCCTTCAAGCACGAGAGCGACGACGGCTACGACACGGTGGAGTGGGCCGCGGCGCTGCCGCATTCGAACGGCAAGGTGGGCATGTTCTCGGGCTCGTATGTGGGCGCCACGCAAATGCTCGCGGCAATCGCCCATCCGCCGCACCTGGCCGGGATTTGCCCGGTGGTGACGGCCAGCAATTACCATGAAAACTGGACCTACCAGGGCGGCGCCTTCGAGCAGTGGTTCAACGAGTCGTGGACCTCGGGGCTGGCGCAGGACACGCTGAATCGCACCATCCGCGAGAACACCAACGCGCGGGTGGGCAGCACCGTGCTGCCGCTGAATCAGTACCCGGTGTTCAATATTTCTCCTCCGCAGAACGCCGCGGGATTGACCAGCGCGGTTGCGCCGTATTTTCTGGATTGGCTGGCGCACCCCGCGTATGACGACTACTGGAAGCAGTGGTCCATCGAAGAGAATTTTCAGAACATCCAGGTGCCGGCGCTGACCATTGCGGCCTGGTACGACATCTTTCAGGGCGGCTCGCTGCGCAATTACATGGGCATCAAAGAGCACGGCGGCAGCGAGGCAGCGCGCAAGGGGCAGCATTTGCTGGTGGCCATCGGCGGCCACTCGGGGTGGGGGCGCAAGGTTGGCGACGTGGATTTCGGTCCCCAGGCTCCCTTTGACGAAAACGAAGTGACGCTGGACTGGTATGACTACCTGTTCCTTGGCAAGCAGAATGAGTTTGCCGGCAAGCCGGTGCGGATTTTTGTGATGGGGAAGAACGAATGGCGGGACGAGGACTCCTGGCCACTGGAGCGGGCAAGATCCACGCGTTATTTCCTGCATTCGAGCCGCAATGCCAACAGCGTCGGCGGAGACGGGGCCTTGTCGACTGCGGCTCCGGGAGCGGAGGCGGCAGATAGCTATGTTTACGATCCGGCGAACCCAGTTCCAACGGTGGGTGGGCCTTTGTGCTGCGACGGTACCCACCTGGCCGGGGGGCCGCGCGATCAGAAAGAAGTGGAAGCCCGCCAGGATGTGCTGGTGTTTTCCACGCCGCCGCTCGAGGAGGACGTTGAAGTCACTGGGCCGGTGTCCCTCGATTTGTTTGCCAAAACTTCCGCCGCGGACACGGATTTTACTGGAAAGCTGGTGGATGTAGCGCCGGATGGTACTGCGATTAATTTGACCGAAGGGATTCTGCGGGCACGGTATCGGGAGTCGACCAAGGCCGCGCCAAAGCCGATCAAGCCGGGCGAAGTGTATGAGTACAGGATCGATCTGTGGTCAACGAGCAATGTGTTTTTGAAGGGGCATCGCATTCGGCTGGAGGTTTCGTCGAGCAATTTTCCGCGCTTCGACCGGAACTTGAATACTGGAAAGGATGACGCTACGGATGGCGAGATGGTGAAGGCGACGAATACGGTCCTGCATGACGGAGCGCATCCAAGTGCGTTGATTTTGCCGGTGGTGAAGTAGGGAGCAGTAGTTTCCCAGGTCTCAAAATCGAGACCTGGGGCACCCGGCAAGAACGCGATAGCAGAACAGCTAATTCACGGGCTGCCTTGCCGCCTCGCTGACTTGCTGATCCGCTGACTCGCTCGCCAGCAGTTCCTTTGCCGCCTGACGGCCAAGCCGGATGCAGTCAGGAATCCCGATGCCGTCGTAGGCATTGCCGGCCAGCTTCAAGCCGGGCAGCGCGGCCACGCGCTCCGCTACGCGCCTGGCGCGGGACTGGTGGCCTACGGCGTATTGGGCCATGGCGCGGCGCCAGCGGGAGACTTGTGTGTGCTCGGGGCGGGCCCGGATGCCGAGGATCTCCTGCAACTCGCGGCGGACGGTGGTGACCAGGACGTCGTCGGGTTCGGCAAGCAAGGCTTCGTTCTTCATCCCGCCGAGAAAGGCGCGAAGCACGGCCTTGCCGTCAGGCGTGCGGCCCAGGAACTTGCGGTGCACGAAGGTGCATGCGAGCATGGCGCGGCCTTCGCTGGCGGGGACCAGGAAGCCGAAGCCGTCAGGGAGCGGGCCGAGATCGGCTTCGTCGTACACGAGATTCATGGTGATGGAAGACGAGTAGGGAATCGCGCTCAGGTCTTCGCCGAGGGCGGCGTCAACCGGCGCCAAAAGCACACCGGCGGCCCAGGCGGGCGAGCAGACAATGACCGAGTCGTAGGTTTGCTTGATGCCATCGGCCTCGATTCGCCAGCCATCTGAGACCTTTTCGATTGCGCTGACAGGCGTAGACAGGCGAATGGAGGCCGGGTTCATTCTGGCCTCAATGGCGTCGACCAGTTGCTGCAGGCCGCCGCGGAGAGTGGTGAAAATCGGTCGCGGAGCTTGATTCGCTCTGCCGTTCCCGTTGCCGTTGAGCGAGCCGTTTTTCTTCGCGGTTTCACCAGTTTTGGCGCGCATCTTGCGGTGAGCGGCCAACATGCCGCGGGTGAGCGAGCCGTACTCGGCCTCCATCTCCACCAGGCGCGGAAGGACAGTGCGGGCGCTGAGCTGGGTGGCGTCGCCGCCATAGATGCCGCTGAGCAGCGGGTCGGCGAGGCGGTCCACGGCTTCCGGGCCGAAATGGCGCTCGACCAGCGTGGCCACGGCTTCGTCTTCAAGGCCTGTGGGGCGCGGCGGATGGAGCAGCTCCAGTCCCATGCGGATCTTGGTGCCCAGGCTGAAGAGCGGCGTGAGCGCCGTGGGAATGAGTTTCGTCGGAACCAGGAACATGAGGCCGTCGGGCAAGGGAACGAGTTTGTTCTTGACCAGGATGTAGGTCTTGCGCGCGGCGTCGTTCGAGGGCACCAGGTCGGCAGCGAGGCCCAGTTCCCGGCAGAGTTCGGCGGCGGCGGGCTTTTCCGTGATGAACGAATCAGGGCCGCGCTCCAGGACCGCGCCGTTCACAATCTCAGAGGCAATGGACCCGCCCAGTTGCTCGCGGGCTTCGAAGAGCGTGTACTCGACGTCGGCTCCGGCGGCGCGGGCCTTTTCCAGTTCATAAGCAGCCGCCAGGCCCGCTATGCCTCCGCCGATAATGGCTGTTTTCATGGTCCGACCCCACGTCTATCTTAGAGCAGTCGCCGTTTCGAGGGGCCGGTCTTTGGGGGAGAATCCGGAAGCCTCAAGGAACCCTGGCATCTTCAGGATCGATCTTTCGGGGTGCGGTTGCATGTGATTTGGATCACATCAAACTGGGGGACTTTGAACCGCAGGCGATAAGAGAAATTGAGCCGAGGTCTCAGCATCGAGACCCTTCGGCAAGCTCCGGACAGGCTCC
>Ga0326727_10013669_pt1 | contig 17954 bp, 7 predicted proteins | sample MB2enrmetagenome_FD_207643 | JGI IMG/M metagenome (GOLD analysis project Ga0326727, IMG submission 207643) | Lab enriched peat soil microbial communities from McLean, Ithaca, NY, United States - MB29MY | ecosystem: Environmental > Terrestrial > Soil > Wetlands > Peat | place: USA: New York...
CGGAAGTTCGCAGGAGACCGATGGTCATCCCGACGAACATGAAAAGGTAATACAAGTAATCGCAGACGGTTTCGAGCCAGCAGCCGAATGCCGATTCCTGCAGTTTGAGCCTGGCGACTTCGCCATCGCACCCATCGAGAATGCTGGCGAACAATCCAACCAGCGCCCCTCCGAGCATATTGAGATAGCCGCCCATCGCGAAAAGGATGCCCGACAGCAGGCTCACACCCAGGGTGAATATGCTGACCATGTTGGGCGTAATCGGAAATCGAATCAATTGACGACTGATGGGGATGGAGATTCTTCGGTTGAAGCGCGCGAAGATGCCGTCCGTTGGCTTCACGAGCCACGCGTCAAGCTTGCGCTCGGCTGCCAGCCTGTCCTGCTCTGTCCGGACACGCTGCCACAAACACTCCGGCACCCCGATTGTCGCCAACGTGCCTGCGTCCGATAACCATGTATCGAGTTGTTCCGCCAACTCGTTTTCACGCTTGACCGAGGCGGCGAACGCGCGGCCCGAGAAGATTGGGACGATGCATGCGCCGGCCCAATTCCCACGGGATCTGAACGTAAGTCCATGGCCTTGAGCAGACCATTCGGCAAGAGTTTGAAGCAGTGCCGGCTGGTAGGTGCGATCGCCCGTAACGAACGCCACCCGCAAAACTCCGTCGTTAGCAAGATTCTCAATTACCTCGACCAGTGCCCCTTGCCGTCCGGTAATCTCAAACCATTCGATGACACCCGGCAAGCGGCCTGTGCGGCGCAATTCCGGCTCGACGGATGCACGCAGCAGCGGGCCGGTGACCACAATGATTCTGCCGAACCCCGCCTTTCGCAGACCCAGCATCGTTCGCAGCAGCACCGGAACCTGTCCAACGCAGCACATGGCGAGCCGATCCGCGAGAATCACGGCGGCGGAAGTCGAATCGGTCGGTTCCCCGGCGTGGCTGGCGGACCGGATACCACGCTTCTTCGAAACAAACGCCAGGCAGACCGCGCCCACCATGCCCCAGAACACCGCCCGGGTGCGCCGCGCCAAAGCGAGCGCGATCCCCGTCGTCGCGCCGAATCCCAATAACTTTCCAATCAGCATGTTTCCTCCCTCATAAGTCCCGATGTTGCCCGGATTGAATCCACCGAAGCCGTTGACCAGTTTGGTCAGGGCTTCGACCGCGAAAGCGCCAGGCAGGCCGATATGGACCCCCAGCAGGTGAAGCACAAGCCACGCTTCCATAACGGCCGCCACATGGCACGCTAAATTCAATAGAAACCCGGCGCGGAATGCCTGTGGACGGAATTGAAAAAAGTCCAGCAATTGTCGTTCGACGGCTTGAATCGCGGGCAATTGTTTCGAGGTCCACTGCCGCAGACGCGGAATGCGGGAAGCAACGCGCGCCGCTGCCGAAAGGAGTTCCACGCGTTTGCCGATCGCGAGTGCGGCGGCCAGAATGGCCAGAGTAATGCCAAGCGCGCCCACTCCCGCGAACATGGCCACCCGGTGCGGCAGCGGCAGAAACAGCAGGGCGGTCACTGCGCCCAGTGCCGTAATAACAATTGCGCCGAGTATGAACAAGGCTCGATCCAGCGCAACGGAGGCGATCACGCCGGTGGACTCTATGTCCGCATCGAAAAGCGAGACCCGCCATCCATCTCCCAGGACCGTGCCCAGCAGGCCGAGTTGCGCGATGGCCTCCGAGCCCAGGCGGAGCGCAAGCATATGCGCGAAAGAGACCGATCTTTGTCCCTGCGGAAGCGTGAAGCGCCAGGCCCAGGTTCTGATCGCAAGCGGAAGCCCACCGACCGCGACGACCAGCGCCAGGCCCCATCCGAGTCTCGTCAGGTCCTGATGCAGTTGGGCCGGTCCGATTCGGCAAATCAGCCATGCGAGCAATGCAATACTCGCGGACGCCGTGATCAGCTGGGTTCTGTTAGGCACGGAGGTGCGCCTCCGCTCCATGCGCCTGCGAGTACACGGCGGGGTGCGGAAGGCCGAAGCAAGCTTCCGCGTGAGCCAACGCCTCCGGGGTGTCGACATCCTGCCACTCGGCATCGCCGATATCGAATGCCTGGAAGCGTTGCCCCGCCGCGAAACGCCGCATTCCATCCGAGAGAGAACAGTCGTCATTCCGCAGGGAAGCGTCGAGCGCGTCAAAGAGGGCGGGAGTGCACAGGAACATGCCCGTATCGAGCGCATCATAGTGGGGAATGTCTTTCCCGATATCGATAATTTGCGACCCGCGCCGCCGGACTTTGGTGGCATCGTCGAGATCGAAAACCCTGTCGATGCGTGAGTCGACGGCAAGGATAACGTTTCCGGGAGCGATCGGCTGGTCCAGCAGGAGCCGGGCGGTACTGGTTTCGAAGATGTGATCGGCCATCAGTAAGAGGAAATCGTTTTCGATGACACCTTTGGCCTTCAGCGCCGAGACTCCATTTTGTTTGTGGTAATCGCGATTCTCGATGAAACGTACGGGGATGTCGCTGAGGCGTCCCTGCGCAAACCAGGCGCGGATCAGGTCGGACCGGTAACCGACCACAATGGTGAAGCGCTCGACGCCGGCGCGGTGAGCTGTGGTGACTATGTGTTCCAGCAGAGGTTTGCCGCGGAACTCAACTAACGGCTTGGGGCGCGCACCGGAAACAGACCTGATGCGCGTTCCATTTCCCGCCGCCAATATTAAACAATTCTTCACTCGTGACATATTCAAGGCCTCCCGACCCACACTCGGAGAGATTGAATGAGTCGGGTTTGTTTGACGGAAACAGCTGACTCGTGGGACCCAAATCATAATGCCGGTAACCTGACGCCCACTCGCTCTGCGACAGCTTCCGGCGCCTCGGGCGATTGAGAGACCGGCAGGCCCTTCTCACGCCATGCCCTGAGACCACCTTCGAGCACCCAGACGTTGTCGATGCCGATTCTTTGCAAGGCGATCGCGACTCGTGCGCTTACGATGTCGCGTTCGGATGAACAGTAGAGAACGATCTGGACATCCTCGGGCACAAAAATTTGCGGTGATTCTCGCAGGCGGGCGGGATCTACCCGGAAGGCCCCTGGCACTGCCGCGGGGGCATGCGGATCGGTCTCTTCATCGAATTCCAATAGATCAAGGACCGCGACCTTGCTGTTCGATTTCAGCTTTTTGTACAGCACCACGGGGCTGATGCGACGGACGCGCAATTTGCGAATCATGCCTGCCAACACTACTCCGCGCCAGCCGGCATACAGAACGATGGGCAGTCCGATTACGATGCCCAGGGCCGTTCCGAAGTGATTCACCCACTTGATTGCGAGGTCCAGCTGATTTGAGAAAACATAGCCCAGCGCTACGTAGGCGGCGGACCACAGTATGCTGCCCACCGCATCGAGGACCAGGAAAGCCGCTAAGGGCACTCCTTCGGCTCCAGCGAGCGGCGGGATGAGGCCGTCGAGCCCCGGCAGGAATTTGGCCACGCACAACAAGGGCATTCCAAAGCGGCGGAATTTTCTGTGCGCGTTTTCGGCGTGACCGCGCGGATCGGACGTAAAACGGCAGAGTACGCGCAGAGCCTGGAGACCCCATCGGCGGCCGAACCAGAACCAGAGGCCATCCGCCCCCAGGCAGGGAAGAACACTCAGCGGGACAAGGATAAGTGCAGACATTCTGCCGTGCGCGGAGAGCGCGCCCGCCGCCATCAGAACAACAACGGATGGCACGGGCAGGCAGAGCTGGTTCGCGAGCACGGCAAGCAGTACTCCTGTGTAGGTCAGTTCCAGATGAGACATGGCAGTGAGAGCGCTTAATAATCGAGGGCAGATCCGAAACCGTCTCGAACCTGCCCCGCGATTGTTTACCGCTCGCCTCCGAGCCGGGCAAGATCCGCGGCCGCAACGCTGCGGTCGTACTCGGCCTGAAGGAAGCTCGCCTGCGCGCTCAGTAACCCCGCTTCGACATCCAGCAGGGCCGATCGATTGGTGAATCCCGCCTCCACCTCATCCGCGGTGACGCGACGGGATTCGGTGGTGGACGCCAACAGTTGCTTCGCGGATTCGAGGGCGGTGTCCGCTCGGTTGAGCCTCCGCACGGCTTTTTCGACATCGAGCTGCACCCGCTTTTTTGTATGCGCGAGGCTCTCCTCGGCTTCCGCCACCTGCGCCGTGCGTTCGAGCACTTGATTGTGGCGTTTGCCGAACTCGAATACCGTCCACGTCATATGGAAGCCCACGACGCCGTTATTCGCCGAGATGAAGGGCGCGCCGTCCTGATGGATATATTGGGCAAAGGCGCCGATTTCAGGAATGTATTCGGCGCGGGCTGCCCTCACGGCGGCGCGGGCCTTTTCCACCTGACTTTCGGCGCTTTCGATTTCCGGATTGTGGGAAAGAGCGGCGCTTACGAACTCTAAAGCAGGCTTCACGAGAGAGGAATCGGTAACGACCGGCGATGTGAGTTCGAGATCGGAATCGAGCGGCAGGCCCATCAGGTCGGCCAGTTCCTCTTTCAGATCGGCGATATTGTCCTCCAACTGCCCGAGGCCATGCTTGGCGTCGGCAATCTGCGAACGCACCTGATCGGCCTTGAGTTGCAGGGACACGCCGCTTATGACGGCGGTCTGAGTCTCCACGATGCGCAGCTCGGCGGCGTGGATTTGAGCATCCATGGCATCGCGGCGACGCTGCGTTGTCAGGATGCTGTAGTAGAGTTCCTTGACTTTGAAGGCAACCTCGTCACCGGTGCGTCGCTCGTCGGCTCGGGCGCCCGCCGCTTCAGCGCGGGCCGCGTCGACACCTGCATGGACCTTGAAGTAGTGCGTTATTGGCTGCGAGAGCGTCGTTGTGCTCAGCAGAAAATCGGCTTTACCCTGCGCCAGCGAGACTGGCGAGCCCGGCAGCGCTCCAATCTGCGGATACACGCCCAGAGCCCCTTGCGGGATCTCGATGCGTTGCTGATTGGCGATGTGCGCGGCGTTGGAATCGTTGGTCAGCGAAGGGAAGTAGTTCGCCCGGGCTTCGCGGACTTTCGCATCCATTTCTTTGACTTTCTGGCCGGCGATCATGACCGCCGAGTTGTGCTTTGTGGCGAGCGAGACCGCTTCGTCGAGGGTTATAGTACGAGACTGGGCATGGGCTCCGATCCCACAGGAGAGTGCCAGCAGAGCGGCCGCGACGATGGGTCCGGCTCCCGCCGTGAGCTTCGGGCGGGAGTCGTGATTGTGAATGATCACATACAGCACGGGAATGACAATCAGCGTGAAGAACATCGAGCCAACCAGTCCGAAAGCGATTGTGCTTCCCAATGGCGACCACATGCTCGATCCCGAGAGGATCATGGGGGTGACGCCGACGGCGGCGGCCATGGTGGTGAGGAAGATGGGGCGCAGTCGGCGCTCACCGGCCTCGATGGCGGCCTCTTCAACGGGTATGCCTTGATGGGTTTTCTCCCGAATGTAGTCGACGAGGATGATGGCGTTCCGCACCACTATGCCGCCGAGGCTGACGATGCCCAGGAATGCCGTAAAGCCAAAGGGATTTCCGGTTATCAGCAACCCCAGGGACGCGCCGAGAAGACCGAGAGGGATGGCGGCCATGATGACCAGCGGATCGATGACGGAACGAAACTGGAACATCAGGATCAGATAGATTGCGATGAAGCTGACGAGCAGAGCCTGCACCATTTCGGGGAAGGTGTCGTTCTGGTTTTCAAATTCGCCGCCGTACCAGATGCGATAGCCGGGAGGTACCGGGAGGGCATCGATGGTGGGCTTGACTCGGGTCAGGACCTGGCTTGGTAAAACACCGCCGTCGCTCCACGAACGGACGGTCAGCGTCCGAACTCCGTTGCGCCGCACGATCCGGCCGGAGTCCCAGATCGGAGAAATATCGGCGATGCTGTCGAGCGGCACGCGCGCACCAGTGACTGGAGAGATCACGTAGGTATTCGCGACATCCTGGAAGGACTGGCGAAGCGCCGGCTCGAGACGGAGCGCAACGGTGACGTCGCGATCGCCTTCCCACCAGGTGGTAACGGGCGCGCCCTCAAAGCCCCCGGCAAGTTCCCGGCCGATGTTGGCGTTGGTGAAACCGAGACGATTGGCGACCTCCTCGCGCACGTTCACCTTCAGGCGGTAGGCGTCTTCACGCCAGTCGCTGTGTACGTCAAGCGCGCCAGGAGTGTGACCCAGGATGTCCTGCACCTGGTTCCCGAGACGGTGCAGGACTTTATCGTCCTCACCGGTGATCCGAACTTCGATGGCGGCTTCCTGGGCCGGTCCCTGTTGGAGTTCGCGAAGGAATACGCGCGCTTCCGGCGCGGCCTCGGCGAGTTTCGGACGCAGCGCCTCGACCAGATGCGGCGTCACTTCCGCCGATTTCGTCGAGACCAGCAACTGCGCGTAGTTCTTGTCGGGCAGCTGCGGATTGACGTTGTAATAAAAGCGCGGCGCGCTGGAACCGATGAAAGAGGTGTAATTGACAACCTCCTTCTCATGCTGCAGCACGGCCTCGATGCGCCGTATGGCGGAATCGGTCGATTCGATCTTCCATCCTTCGGGCAGCCAGACGTCAACCACGAACTGATCGCGCTCGGCAAAGGGGAAGAAGCGCTGCGGAATATGCTGAAGCACGAGAACTCCGCCAACCACCGCGACAACCCCCGCGGCCAGCGCAACGGGTTTGGCTTTCATTGCCACAACGATCACCCGGTTGTAGACGGTCTGCATGATTTCGAGGGGCGAGCGGTTGGGCTTCCCGTGGTCATTTGCCGGATCGTGAAGTCCCTTGCGGATGAAGAAGCGGGCGAGCAAAGGCGTCAGCATCATGGCCACAATGAAGGAAGTCGCAAGCGCGATGGCGACGGTCAGCGGCAGAGCGCTGATGAACTCGCCGGTCGTGCCCGAAAGCATCAGGAACGGCAGGAACGAGCAGATGATCGTCAGCGTGGCCGTGAGAACGGGAATGGCGAGCTCGGAAGCGCTGCGCCATGCCGCCTCTTCGCGATCCACTCCATGGTCAAGCAGCTCGATATAGTTATCGGCGATCACGATCGCGTCATCGACGACCATGCCGAGTACCACGATCAGCGCCGCGATCGAGACCTGGTGGAGTTCGATGCCGAAGGCGTTCAGCAGGCCGAAGGTTGCGGATACGGTAACCGGAATGGCTACGGCGGAAACCAGCGCCACGCGAAAAGGCAGCAGAACGATGGTGACCACGATCACGGAGGCTATAGCAATGCCGAATTCGCGGATAAAATCTTTCACGCGCTGAGCCACCACGGAGGGCTGATCCGCGACCATGTCGAGTTTCAGATCGGGCGGCAGGAGTGGGCGCAGGCTTTCGAGAGAAGCGTGGAGTTCCTTGCCGAAATCGACGATGTTGTTGCCTTCCTGCATCTCGACCGATAGAAGGATGGCCCGCTCCCCGCGCGAACGCGCATATTCCGTCGGGTCCTTGTACATGCGCCGGACGTCGGCTATGTCGCCGATGTACACAGGCTGTCCGGTCCGAGTCACATCCACAGTCACGCGCCGGATCTCATCCTCCGCCTCAAACGCGCCTGTAGACTGGATCGGCGGCTTGCCGCGCTCGGTGGGCACGGCGCCGGCGTAATGGACCGCGTTGCGGCCCTCCAGCGCCTTCGTGACCTGGTCCGGAGTTACGGCATACTGCGAGAGACGGTCGAGAGAGCCGTTGACTTCGATCTCCTCTTTTTGCTCGTCGATACGTTTGATCTTGGATACGGAGCGAATCCGCCGGATGGCCGCTTCAATGCGCTCGGAATAGTCTTTGAGTTCGCGATAGCCGTAATTGCCGCCGTGAATGGCGAGCAGCACGGCGACCGTATCGCCGAAGTCGTAATTGACCAAAGGTCCCTCGACGCCATCGGGCAGTTCGGTCGCTTTCAGTTCCGCCATGTCGAGACGCAGCTTGGACCAGAACTTCTCGGTGTCCTGCAGGCTGTCTTCCAGCTCGACGTTGACGAACATGGCGCCGTTCATGCTGGTGGAGTAAGTTTTGGCGCGCCGCACGCCTTCGATTTTGAAGATGCGCTGCTCGACCTTTTGAGTAACCTGATTCTCCACTTCCTCGGCGGACGCTCCCGGATAATATGCGGCGACAATACCGATGCGGACGTGAATTTTCGGGTCTTCGCGCCGCGGCATGCGGAGCAGAGCATAGGCGCCACAGGCCACCAGCATCACCGTGAGCGCGATGGTCACCTGGGGATAACGTAACGAGACGCGTACGGGATTCATCGGGCGCCTCCCGCGATCTGAACCAGACTTCCTTCCCGGAGCTTCTGCTGGCCGGCGACGACGATCTGCTCGTCGCCGTGAAGACCTGAGCGAATCTCGACTTCGTCTCCGACCGGCCTCCCGACCTCGATGCGGCGTGCGTACACGCGCTTACGGTCCGGGTTGTAGACATACACATTGGGCGCGCCTTGCGGATCGCGGACGATAGACTCTCCGGGGATCGTCAGCACGCGGGATTTCTCGTCGCCAAAAATGCGCGCTTCGGCAACCATGCCGGAGAGCAGCACGGGTCCGGGATTGGGGACGATGATCTTGACTGTGTAGGTGCGCGATGCAGGCTCGGCGGCCACTCCGATGATGCCGACCTTACCTTCGAAGCAGCGTGGCCCGAGCGAAGGCAGAGAAACTTCGGCACTTGCACCTGGCAGGACTTTCGCGATCTCGGCTTCAGGCACCCCCACGCGTACTTTGGCAGGATTCAGGTTGACTATGGAGATAGCCAGCCCGCCCGCCGCGACTGTCTGACCTGGATCGATTTTGCGCGCTGAGATGTTGCCGCTGATGGGCGCGAGGAGCCGCGTATCATTGAAACGCTTTTGTTCTTCGCTGGCCTGGGCTTTCGCCGCCAGCGCCTGTGCGAGAGCGGCGTTCCGGTCTTCGAGGCGCGTTCCCTCGACAGCCATGTCGTAACGTTCTTTCGCCGTGTTGTACGCGGCCTCGATCTTCTGAAAATCATTAGCCGGCAGACTTTTTCGCTCCACGAGGAAGCGCTTCCGCTTGTACTCGTCTTCCCAGCGGTCAAGGTCGATGCGGGCTTCTTCTACTTCCTGTTTGCGCAGGCCCGCGGAGGCTTTCTGCGCTTCCGCATCGGCTACTTGTTTTTGAGCCTCGGCGGCGTCAAAGGCGTTTTTGTAATCGGTGGGCTCGAGTTCGGCGAGCACCTGGCCTTTGGTCACGTGCTGACCTTCCTCCACCAGGACTCGGGCGACCTTACCGGATACTTGAAAAGCTACATCCGACGTTTCGGAACCCTCGACTGAACCGCTGGCGATTACGGAAGTGGGCAGCTCGACAGAGGCGGGTGCACGGAGTTGGACCGGGACCGGATGTGTTTCTTCAGAACTTGCCTTAACGGCCCGCCCGCAAGCCGTCGTCAGCAGTAACAGGCAGGCGAGCGCCACGAGTGACGTTGTTGTGCGAATTTTTTGCATTTGGACCTCGCTGCCAGGAAATGCAGATGGCTGGCCAGGGCGGCGCTTGAAGGAAATCAACATGTTGCGAGGGCTCGTGCCGAGAAATGCGTCGGCACTATCGGCAGGAGCCGATACGGCGCCGATGGCCGCAACGGAGAGCTCCACCGGCCTGACGCTGCAAGCGATTTCGGCACGCACCTGCCGAGGTTCGGCACGCGGAAATCCTGTAACTCGCGTACCCTCAACCACGGGGTGGTGGGCGGGCGGTTGCAGATAACTTGATCGAGAGGTAACCCAAAGAATGATTCGGATTTTAACCGCCGATGAGCCCAACGCCGTCAGGATCACCATTGACGGCAGACTCGTTGGCGAGTATGTAGAGGAGGTTGAAACAAGCGTCAGGGGTGCGATCGGGCCAGGAAAACAAGTGCACCTGTTCCTGCGCAACGTTTTTGATATTGACGACATTGGTCGTTCGCTTCTCTCCCGCCTGGCGGCACAGGGTGTTCAGCTGAGCGCTTCCGGCGTCTACAGCTCTTATGTGGTGGCAAACATCGGCAGATGACGATCGGCACTTGCCGAACGTCAGCCGTCTTAGGGGCGGAAGTCCCCTAGCTTCAATAGCCGAGGATGGGCACTCGGTTGCCGGTTCCCACGGCAAATGCAGAGCGCGGAATCCGTTATGATCGAGGCTGTGGGTGCGACCTCGAGCCAGATTTACGAGGCTGTGCTGGCCCTCTCCAAATCGATCGCCGGCCGAACCGATCTGGACGCCCTTGTTGCGGGCGTGGCCGAATCTCTTCGCCGCATCGTCAGCTTCGATCATGTCGCCGTGATTCTGCATGATGCCGAGACCGGTTCCATGCAGGGACATATCCTGAATGAGCCCGGCAATCCTGTGATTCGGAGCCTGCGGCTGCCGGTCGAGAAGGATCCCGCGGGCTGGGTATGGACGAACCAGCAGCCGCTCATCATTTCGGACTTCGATACCGAAACTCGCTGGCCGGAGTTCACTGAGCGTTGCCGCATGGAGTTCGGCGTCAGCACTCTAATCCTGGTTCCCCTCACTGCCGGTGAACATCGACTGGGCGCATTCGGGTTCAGTTCGGTGGTGCCCTACGAGCCGGGCACGGCGGAAATGGAGTTTCTGGAGCGTGTAGCCACCGAGTTCGCCGTAGCCGTCGAGAGTTTTCTTGCCAGGCAAGCGGCAGTGCGGGAGCGCGATCGTCTGCGCACTCTCTTCGACATCACCAATGCCCTGGTTTCCAGGCTGGCCTCAGGCGAGCTGTTCTCGGCCATATCCGACCAGCTCTCAAATGTCGTCCGCCACGATCACGCCGTACTGACGCTGTGCAATAAGGAAAGTGCTGTTCTCGATGTATACGCTCTGCATTCCCCGGACTGGCAGCTCGCCGAAGCCGTTAAAGGACCGTTCGATCCGGTGGGCATGCCGGCAGCCGAGGTGCTCGCTACCGGAAAGCCGGTGGTGGCTCGCGATGTCGATGTCGACCGCTATCCGAATCCCAATTTTCGGCGCTTCGTGGCACTCGGACTCAAGTCCATTTGTTCCGTTCCGCTGATCACGCGAGACCGCACCATCGGAACCCTGGCGCTTTCTCGAATGACGGACGATGTCTGGACTTTGGACGACGTCGAATTCCTGGCGCAGGTCGCAAATCAGATCGCAATCGCCGTGGAAAACTCGCTCGCCTACCGCGAACTTTCGGAAATGAAGGATCGCCTCGCAACCGAGAAGCTGTATCTCGAAGACGAAATCCGCATCGATCACAACGTTGGGAATATGGTTGGCCAGGGGCTGGCCTTTCAAGCGATCCTGAAGAGTATTCAGATCGTGGCGCCAACCGATTCGACAGCTCTCATTCTGGGCGAGACCGGCACCGGCAAAGAACTCGTGGCGCGGGCCATTCACGACCTGAGCCCGCGCCGGAAGGGCAACTTTGTCAAGGTGAACTGCGCCGCCATACCGGCGAGCCTCCTCGAGAGTGAGTTGTTCGGCCATGAAAAAGGTTCATTCACGGGCGCGGTCGCGCAGAAGATGGGACGCTTCGAACTGGCTCATCGGGGTACGCTGTTCCTCGACGAGATCGGCGAGATGCCGCTGGAACTGCAGCCCAAGCTGCTGCGCGCCATTCAGGATCAGGAATTCGAACGGGTCGGCGGCAACCGGACCATCCGGACGGATGTGCGGTTTGTTGCCGCCACCAACCGGGACCTGAAGGCAATGGTGGATAACAACGAGTTTCGCGCCGATCTTTACTACCGGCTTCACGTCTTTCCCCTGAGCGTCCCGTCGCTTCGGGAGCGCCGCGAGGACATACCGCTGTTGACACGCTACTTTGTTCAGAAACATGCGCAGCGCATGGGCCGCCATATCGACTCGATTCCCTCAGCCGCGCTCGAGTCGCTGACGCGCTATGACTGGCCGGGCAACATCCGCGAGTTGCAGAATGTGCTCGAGCGCTCCGTAATCCTCACTCAGGGGAATACCCTGCGCGTCGCTATGCCGGAGGTCAAGGAAAGTCCGGTTCGTGCTTCGAAGACCACTCAAGGAACGGAGCGGCAGATGATCGTCAAGGCGCTTGATGAGGCCAATGGTCAGGTGGGAGGGCCGGACGGCGCCGCGGCTCGTTTGGGCCTGAAGCGGACGACCCTGCAGTCGCGCATGCGAAAGTACAACATCGCGCGGGAATATCGATGATGCCGGAGTCACTCGATCATCAAGTGGGCCTGCGGCTCAAAGCGAGCCTCAACGCCAGTAAGTGGGGGTAGAATAAATCTCTCTTGCGCTCGCCGCCCAGCTCGCTGTTCCTGGTTTTCAGGGTGCTTGTTGCGTTCTGCATCTGCCGATCGGGCAGAGCCGAAACAGCAGTGCCCGGAAGTCAGCGGATTATCCACGAGTTCTGGTCCTTTAAAGAAGGCGCACCGGAGGTCGTTGAAAGCCTCGCCCAGACGACCGATGGTTACCTTTGGCTGGGAGCTGAGTCCGGACTGTTTCGCTTTGATGGCGTCCGCTTCGAGCGGTTTCAGTCGCCCTTTGGGGATCAACTCCCGGCGACGGATATTTCCAGTTTGTTTGCGCCCCGCACCGGAGGGCTTTGGATCGGCTATCGCTTTGGAGCCGCGTTCAGCTTTTTGAAAAATGGCAAACTCATAAACCTGAGACCTTCCTCCGCAACGGGAACTGTCAATGGTTTTGCGCAGGATCGTCGCGGAATCGTTTGGGCTGCCACCGGTCGTGGCGTCTGGCGATTCGATGGATCTTCATGGCAGCAGAATCCATATGAGTGGGAGCCGCAATTTGGCGCGGCCGCCCAGGTGGGTTTTGATCGAGACGGCATACTTTGGGTTCTGACGGAACGCAAAGGCGCAGAGTACGGCAGTAACCTCTTCTATCTTCCGCCAGGCAGCCCGAAATTTCGCAAGGCCGGAAATAATCTGTTTGTAATAGGCTTTACACGGGATGCAGATCGGAACGTTTTAACGACTCATGACAAAAGAACGGTTGAGCCGGGATCGGATCTCGAATTAGAGGATTCACTTCCGTCGATTCCAATTCTGAGGAAGAACTCGGAACAACTTGTTGACGGCCATAACGGCATCTGGGTCGCGTCTATCGAGGATCCTCTCTTTCGCCATCCCGCGGGCGAGCCACTCGCCGAGAGTGTCGGCAGGGCCTCGCTGAGCAATTCTCAGACCTGGGAATTCGACCCCTACCGGTATTCGGGCATGGTAGATCACGAGGGCAGTGTGTGGTACGGATCGGTACGCGGGGTTCATCGTTTCGCCTATAGTTCACTGATGCAGCTGCAACTCCCCGAGGCGCATCACTGGTTCACATTAGCGCCTGATGAAAGGGGGAGCGTGTGGATCAGCACGGGAAACGCGAACGGAAATTCCACTCTTTATCGTGTGGCCGACGGAAAGGTCAAGTCTGAGAGGCCGCAGCACGGTGTGGCAAATTTCGCGTACGCGGCGCCGGACAAGACATTTTGGTTCGCCGGCGAAGGGGGACTTTGGCATATGGCCGGTGGCCGTCTCACCAGAATTCAGCTCCCGCCAGCCCTGCCTCATGGCGATCAGTACCTCCAGGCGATAACGCAGGATCGCGCGGGGGGAATGTGGGTGGCTTTTTGGAACCATGGGCTCTACCGTCTCGACCACGGTGTCTGGACAGAAAACGGGGGACGTCGCGACCTTCCCTCGCAGAGAGTGCATGTCGAGTTTACCGATACTCTCGGCCGCATCTGGTTCGCCTCCAGAAACAATGTACTGGCCGTGCTCGACGGGGATCGGGTCCGGACCTTCGGTCCGAGCGACGGTATTCAGGTCGGCGATATCACGGCAATCTGTGGACGAGGGTCGGAAATCTGGATTGGCGGGGAGTTTGGCTTGCAGCATTTCGATCACGGGCGATTTTATAGCATCAACGCCGTGGATCGGGAGTCGCTGCACGGAATCTCGGGTATTGTGGAGACGGCAAATGGAGACCTGTGGGTGAATGGACTGGGAGGGATTTTTCATATTCGCCGTGGAGAAGCAATCGAGGCGCTGAGGAACTCCGGTTATCAGATCAGTGGTGAGCGCTTTGGCAGGGGAGAAGGACTGCCGGGGCTTGCACCGCAGTATCGGCCACTCCCCTCTGCGATTGAAGCAACGGATGGGCGGCTGTGGTTCACTGTCAATAACGGTGTCGTATGGATAGATCCGGCGCGCGCGTCAACCAAGGCCGCACCGCCCCCGGTTACGATTGAGTCGATATCCGCCGATGACAAGGGTTATGCGGTCGACTCACCGATCAGATTGCCTGCCCGCACCTCCAGCGTGCAGATCGGCTATGCCGCCGTAAGCCTCTCAGATCCTGCGGGGATCCGTTTTCGATATAAGCTGTCGGAAACGGACCAGGACTGGCACCAAGCCGCCACATCCACCTCCGTGAGCTACCGCAATCTGCCGCCCGGTTCGTACCACTTCGTCGTCGCGGGGAGCGACATCAATGGGTTATGGTCGGACAACACTGCGACGGCGGAGTTCACCGTCCTGCCTGCCTTCTACCAGACGAATTGGTTCCGATCCCTTTGCGCGGTCATCTTTCTGGCGCTGCTCTGGACCGCCTACCAGTTTCGTGTCCGGCAATTTCAACGCGAGTCCAGGCAACTTCGGGATGTCATCGACACTATCCCGGCGATGGCCTGGAGCGCTTTGCCGGATGGATCGGTCGATTTCATCAATCGGCGTTGGCTTGAATTCAGCGGTTTCTCTCCGGATCAGTCCCTGGGCTGGGGTTGGGCAGATGCGATCCATCCGGAGGACCGCGCCCCCTTCGTCGAGGCATGGCGCGGGGCCATCGCGTCAGGGAAGCCGGTGGAAGCGGAAGTTCGCATGCGCAGCGCCGACGGCCAGTATCGCTGGCTGTTGTTCCGCGGCGTGCCCCAACACGATCGCTCGGGCAAGATCGTCAAGTGGTACGGAAAGAGCACGGACATCGACGACCGCAAGCGCGCCGAGGAAACCCTTCGCGAGAGTGAAGCCCGCTTCCAGACTTTTGCAGACCACGCGACCGACGCATTTTTCCTGATCGGCAACCAGGGAATGGTTCTTGACGTGAACCGGCAGGCCTGCGAGAGCCTCGGCTATACTCGCGGGCAACTGATCGGGATGACGGTCTCCGGCTTCGACGCGAGTGCGGACGATGCATTGTTTCAATGGATCGGCGAACGGCTTGAAGCCGGCGTTGTGTGCGCCTTCGAGACAAGTCATCGGCGAAGCGATGAAACCGTGTTCCCTGTGGAGGTCCGTATCCGCCCGTTCTGGCAGGGCGGTCATCGGCTCCACCTGGCTTTGGCACGGGACATCACCGAGCGCAGGCGTGCTGAAGAAGAGCGCGAGAGGCTGCGTCAGGTCGAGGCGGATCTTGCTCACATCAACCGCGTGAGCATGATGGGGGAACTGGCCGCCTCGATCGCGCATGAAGTCAACCAGCCGCTATCCGGCATCGTAAGTAATGGCAGCGCTTGCCTGCGTTGGCTGGCCGCGGATGCCCCTGAAGTGGACGAAATCCGCGAAGCTGTCCGCGACATCGTTCGCGACGGGAAACGGGCTGGTGAAGTGATCGCCCGCATTCGGGCGCTGACAAAAAGGACTTCGCCGCCCAGGGAAAGGCTGGATGTGAATGAAATCGTCCGGGAAGTCCTCGCTATCGCCGGAGACGAAGCGAAGAGAAAGAGCGTGGTTATCAGAACGCAGTTCGCGGATGACCTCTCATCGATTTCAGGGGATCGCGTGCAGTTGCAGCAGGTGGTGCTCAACCTGGTTATGAATGCTATCGAGTCCATGGGCACTGTAAGCCAGCGGCAACTGGCGATCTCCACCCGGAACATTGACCCGGACCAGGTGCAGGTAACGGTAGAAGATTCCGGGACAGGTCTGGCCCCCGACACGATGGCGCGGATCTTTGAGCCCTTTTTCACCACCAAATCCGGTGGCATGGGCATGGGACTTTCAATCAGCCGTTCGATTGTTCAGAACCATGGCGGCCGTCTGTGGGCGACGGCCGACGGCGGTCCGGGCACAACGTTTCATTTCACCCTTCCCAGGTACACAGGAGCGGCAGATGTGCGTGCTGCGGGAGTCTAGATTGCGGTTTGCGAGCGGGATTTTGCTTCTGTGCATTCTTTGCGCTTCGTGCGTCGCGGCTCAACCCACGGAGTTTCAGAATTTTGACACTGAGGCCGGCCGTACTCGGGTGACAAACCTCAAATTCGCCCACCTCACGACCAACGATGGGCTTTCTCAGAGCTATGTTACCGACATTCTGCAGGACCGCCGGGGGTTCATGTGGTTTGCCACCCGAGACGGCCTCAATCGTTACGACGGTAACGCCTTCGTCGTGTACAAACACAATCCCAACGAACCGTGGAGCCTGAGCGCCAACTTTGTTTTGGATCTGATGGAAGACGATCGCGGCTATTTATGGATTGCCACCGGCGGTGGGGTAAACAAATTCGACCCCACAACCGAACGCTTTACCCCTTACCGTCACGACCCCAAAAATCCCAATAGCCTGGGCGGCGACTCGGTTGAAAGCATCGCCCGCGACCGTCGAGGATATCTTTGGTTTGGCACCGTCGACAACGGCCTCGACAAGTTTGATCCAAACACTGGAGCTTTTACTCATTATCTAAACGACGGCGATGGCCAGTTTGTCGGGCGAATCACTAAAGTAATCGCGGGCAGACAAGGCGATATCTGGTTTGTTGGCGACCGTGGTCTGTTCCATCTGAACCCGGAAACAGGCCGGATTACCCGTCCTCCCGCAACCGTTAATAGTAACCTCGCCGCGGATTATGTTTATGAAGACGACGCCGGGAATCTATGGATGCTGGCGTGGACCCCGATCGTAGGGCTCGTCGAATACGATCGCCAGGCAGAGCGACTCAGAAAGTACCCGGTTGACGCGGGCGCCGTCGGCGTGGCCGGAAGTAACCTTCTGGCTGACGGGCAGAATGGTTTCTGGGTGCCATCGAGTGAGGGTCTCTATTACTTCGACCGGCGAAGGGAACGTTTTACGTACCGGTTTCAGCACGACGAAACTAACCCGAACAGCCTTGACGATAACACCGTTGTCGCACTCTATCGGGATCGAGGAGGCTTGCTGTGGGCGGGAACCGGAAGCGGGCTTAATCTCCTCAACCTGCGTCAGAAGCAGTTCGCCCATTTCCGTCATCTCCCCAATACTCTCAATAGCCTCTCACCGGGCAAGGTCACGGCGATTTATCAGGAGCCTGACGGTATTCTGTGGGCAGGCTTCGTTCCTCGCGCCCTGGATCGATTGGATCGAAGGACTGGGCAAGTTACCCACTATGTTCCCGGCCCGGAAAACAAGAATGCCATCGGCGAAGGGTTGAACGTTGCCGGCATTTACAAAGATCCCCGTGGTTATCTTTGGCTGGGTGGCTGGGGTGCCGGTCTTGATCGGCTCGATGAACGCACTGGGCAATTCAAACATTACCGGTACAACCCCCGTGATCCCAACAGTCTGATTTCCGACGCTGTTTACAAGATCTATGGAGACCGAAGCGGCCGCATCTGGGTGGGCCAGCTGTTTGGTCTGAGCCGTTTTGATCCAGCGACGGAGCGGTTTACCAACTATCGTCCTGGTCCGGCAAATCCGACCTGGAACGGGAGCAGCGTCGGGGCTATCCAGCAGGATCGTTCCGGCACGATGTGGTTCGGAACCACCGGCGGCGCTCTGGTTCGTTTCGATGACAAGACAGAAAGTTTTGTCAACTACCCGCCCGACTCGCGCGACCCTCACAAGCTCCAGGGCGGCGCCATCGCGGCCATTCACGAAGACCGGGCCGGAACATTGTGGGTAGGTGCCTGGGATGGACTCTACCGTTTTAATCGCCCAAACGAATCCTTCACCCGCTACACGGAAAACCAGGGCCTCCCGAGCAGTGTTATTCAGGGGATTCTGGAAGACAAGACCGGCGGGCTCTGGCTCGG
>Ga0326727_10013670_pt1 | contig 17953 bp, 18 predicted proteins | sample MB2enrmetagenome_FD_207643 | JGI IMG/M metagenome (GOLD analysis project Ga0326727, IMG submission 207643) | Lab enriched peat soil microbial communities from McLean, Ithaca, NY, United States - MB29MY | ecosystem: Environmental > Terrestrial > Soil > Wetlands > Peat | place: USA: New York...
AAATGCGTCATTAGCTTAGGAACACCAGGCGAAAAAGTTACCACCAAAATTGGAAACTGCGAACTTCACACATGGTTGTCTGCAGAAGAGAGGCAGGAATGTATGAAGAACGCTAAATTCGTAATCTTTAGCGGTGGACACGCAACATGCTTTGAAACCATCAAATATTCTAAACCGAGCATTTGCATTCCAACACAACCTGAACAGTTGGGCAACGCTGCAAAACTTCAAGACTTAAACTGCTCAATAACCGTTAAAAACAAAGGCCAATTGCAAAAGGCGGTTGCGAAAATGGAAAAGGAGCAAGAATCCTTCGACAGAAACATGTTGGCGCTCAACGAGTTTTCTAACAAGTTTAAAGGGTTAGACAGGGCAGTTACAATCATCGAAACCCTACTAGATTGACGCGATTGCTATTTGCTAAGGTTTACACGTTTAACTTCGCCCAGCGGCGTTTCTTCCTCAAAAATGATGGCTTTAAACTTGTATATTTTAGCGTCTTTCGTTAGCCAACTATCTGGGGGAAGCCCTGCTTTGATGCAGCATTGGCAAAGAAATTCTTCTTCACACCAACCCCATTCAATAGGCACCTGTGGCAACAGCAAACCCCGATAGTAGCCTCTTTCAACAATTAAGCCGTCTTCGCCGACCTTAATTTTACTCAAGTACTCCTTTGGATTCTTAACTTCCACGGGCGCTGGAGGCGTTAGCACGCTTACTTCAAAAACGACTTTGCTCAATTCCTTTAAGGTTAAGGGATAAAACCGTGGGTCTTGTGTTGCAGCATTAATGGCAGAATCAATCACTGCCTCAACAAGCGGACTTGTCGGGTAAGGGTAACCTATGCAGCCGCGAAGCTCCTTCTCCCCGTTCCTTAAACTGTTTATAGTTACGAATACGCCGCATTGCTCAAAGAGTTTTTTAGGAGTCTCTTTTGGAGGTTGAATGGTTTTGCCTTTCTCCAATTTTTCGTTTACTGCACTTCGAGCGAGTTGGATTAAGAATTTTCCTTCTTCTAAGCTTAGTTCAAACGACATAACGCATCCCTTTCCACACTAACATACGCATAGGCACCGCTGAACCCTTCCATCGAAGATAAATTTGAAGAAAAATGGGTTTAAAACTTTACAGCTTCTTCAGTTATGCCTTCCTTAGTTATAATAAGGAAGTCAATGCCGTCGCCGCTCATTGAATCTCTACTTATTGCTGACTTTACGGCGCGCGTCACGAGTTCTTTCGCTTCTTCTGCCTTCATGCTTTCTTTGTAGCCTTCTTCCAAAACACCTATGGCTATTTCTGTGCCTGAACCCACCACTGCGTATTTATCAGGTATAAGCGAGCCTAAAACATCAAGCACAAAAAGCGATGGGCCTTCTTCATCTAAACCGCCTACAATTGTTTGAGTAATTAATGGTGCGTATCGACGGTTGAAGAGGACGTTTGCCATAAGTTTTGCCGCTGAACGCACACTGATTTTTCTGCCAGTGTCCATACTGAAAAGATTAGCTTGTGCTTCCATTTCTTTAGCGAGAATTTGCATGTCTCCAACAAGCCCTGCGCAGGCAACGCCGATTCGGTCGGTCACTTTGAACACTTTTTTTCCGCCTTTACTCATAATGAAATAACCGTATGTTACTCTTTTTTCAGCAGCTAAGAGTACTCCGTCTGAGAAGACCACTCCAACAGTAGTGGCACCTGGAATCCAGGGGTAGCCGCCTTGCTGAGCTTGTTGTGATGGATCTTGCATCTGTGGCATTTGTGGAATTTGTGGTATTTGAGGTAATTGTGGTCCATATCCTTCCATAATTTTCGCCTTTTCCCGTTGTTATACACAAAACAATCTATTAAGCTTACTTATAACCATTCTATGACAGGCAAGGCGACTAAATATGACGAGCCTAACCTCTGGAAAGTGCATAAATGGGGAAAACTAATCGGTCACATAACGCGCTTGCAAAAGGCTTAATGAATTTCCAGAAGCAATTAAGAATGTTAAGTTAGTGGCTGTTTGTATGGAATGCCAAGGCAAAAATAATCTTTTATCGCAAAAAAACTTTTAACATACCGCATGTTTTTTACTATGCTAATTAGGGAGTAGCCCCTCTTCATCTCTGTCTCTATATAAGTTGTGAAAAGGAAGACAAATGATAGAAATTTATACTCAAAACATCGGCGGCGTTTGGTTCGGAGTAGCCTATGCTCAAGAGCAGATTGTAGCATCATCCTTTGGTGAAAGTCAACAATTAACATTAAGCAACATTTTAGGAAATATACCATTCAACGTGCCCTTTCAGGTTTTCCATGAGCCCTCGGCTTTCGCCAAAACCATTCTTGCTTATTTAAAGAGCATTTACGATGGACAAAACGTTAACGCAGGCTTCTCGTTAGCTTTGACTCGTTTGCCAATTTACACGCAGAAAGTGCTTAAAACAGCAGTTGAGATTCCTCTCGGTTATGTGGCTTCTTACGGCTCAATTGCCAAAGCGGTAGGTGGTGGACCAAGGGCTGTGGGAAACGTTATGGCGGCTAATCCGTTTGCACCAATCGTTCCCTGCCACAGAGTTGTCAAATCCGATTTTACGCTTGGCGGTTATGGTGGAGGCTTGAAAGTTAAACTCGAGCTCTTAGGCAGGGAGAAAAGAGGATTCTCCGCTTCAAAAGAATTGGAAGTCAATGGGCATCAGCTTCAGGTTTTCCCTGTTGAATATGTTCTAAAAAATTTGGCTTAACCTGATTTTTTTACACAAATCATAAAAGCATGCGAGGTTAACCTCAAAGGCGAGGAAGCACCGTTGGTTAATCGAGGTCTTTATGTTGGGAGATTTCAGCCTTTCCATTTAGGTCACCTTGGCGCTATCAAGTCAGTTTTAAAAGAAGTTGATGAACTCGTAATAGTCATTGGCAGCGCTCAGTACAGCCATAACTTCAATAACCCGTTTACAGCGGGCGAGAGATTAGTCATGATTCGCCGCGCCTTGCAGGAAGCCAATGTAGATTATTCTAAGCTTTGGATTGTTCCAGTTCCAGATGTCCATTTGCATATGCTATGGGTTAGCGCAGTTGAAGGTTACACTCCAAAGTTTAATGTTTGCTATTCTAATGAGCCGTTGTCACGCAGGCTTTTCATGGAAGCAGGTTATCCAGTCAAAAGTATTCCATTCTTTGATAGGAAACAATACGTCTCAACTATCATTAGAGAAAAAATGCTTCAAGGCGACAGCTGGACGGAGCTTGTTCCTAAAAGCGTCGCTGAATTTATCAATGAGATAGACGGGGTTAACAGGCTTAGAGATTTAGCTAGAACAGACAGGGTTTCTTAAACGACCATTTTTTCGTCTGAAGCCTGCTGATAAAAGCGCCGAGCAAGAAGATAAACAATGACTAAAATTATCAATTCAACTAATACACCAAAATTTCCCGGAGCTACTACAGCAAAAAGGTTATTTGAAGCATGAAGCAGTACAGCCGTCAGGTAGTAAGGTAAAGGTTTTTTCTTCGCGATACCGAAAGCAGTTATACCAGCGCTTGAAGCATGAAAAATAATGCCTGGAATTCTAACATACCAAGGTACATCATAAACCAAAACATACAAAAAGAATTCAGTAATGCCGAAACCTAACCCAATCAAAATACCTAAAGTTACAATTGACCTTTCGGTTTCACCATGCCTATAGAATAATGGTAAAACTTTCGCAAACTCTTCTACGAAGGGCGCCACAACAATTACTGTCAATGCATAAGGTAAAAAAGAGGAAAACTGCTCAAAAACCAAAGCATTAGGAACACTCACTATGATTCCACATAAGAAAAAGAAGATTAATTCTCTAAGACTCGGTTTATGAATTGGTATGACGCATTGCTTTTGAGGCTTGTCTTCCATGAAATAAGTTTCCTATAAAAATATTGAACTAAATGCTTCCTTATCAGCGTTTTTGCTGTCCTCAGAAGCCGGCGGTTATGGGACTTTTGGGCTTCATTATTTCCCTGAGAACCACTGTTGCATAGGAACCTCTTAGCAGCATAAAGCTTAACTCAGCTTGGCAGTCTTTGCCGCCTGCATTTGCCGAAACATTTTGCAGCTTAAAATCTCTGATCGGAGTGACCGCCGTTCGCAAGCCGCCTTTGCCGCCGATTCTTGATAACGCGTTTATTCGCAGGTTCTCCAACTTGATTTCTTCCTCGTCAAGAACCTCCTTCTCTATCTGCCCCATGACCCCTTGAGAGAGCTGCTGCCTTAATCCAACAATGGGTAAAGCAACCCGCAGTTTTCTAACCTTGATTTGCTCATTGACGCCATCAACGGTTTCCGCTGTTACATTTTTTGCCATGCTGTTCAGGGGCAATCCAGAACGTTCAACAGCAACCACAAAATCGCCAACCTCAGCCCTGTTCAAAGAGTAACCATGCTTAACCCGCTCGCTGAGGAAACGATTAAACAGGTAAGACTGATGCGCTTGAACAAAAAGCTCTTGAAGCTTAACAGGCAACCGTTGAAAAGCACCAACAAAATCATCCGGTTTATCTGCTAAGTGATTCAGCATTAACCTTTCAAAACGAAGCTGCTTAGGAAAGTTTTCCAGTGCTTGCTTGAAATCTTTTGTTGATTGAAGTTCTTGGCGTGCCTGACTTGATGCTGGATGCTCGTGAACGCTTGGTTTAGCCAAAAAAAGCATTGCTGCTTCCTCAAAATTGCCTCTAACAAGAGCTTTTCCAACCAGATGCGTTATGGGACGGGTAGTTCCGAAACGTTGGTGCCCAAAAAAGTTTGGAATGCCACCTAAAGCTTCAAGCTCCGCATGGGTCTGAGAAATTCTTGTTTCAACGGTTGATTTCTTGTATTTTATAGCTTTGATTTTTATTGTGAAGACGTTGCCGAGCAGGTAAAATAATGAAAGAGCCTCATGAAGATAGCCTATGGGGTAGATTTGGATATCTTTAACGTCAACTTTTGAAGCATCCTCTATCAAGCCATCCTCAATCGTTAAGTGCTGAGCTGTTATGGCTTTTGCGTCTTTAATGCCCGCAATCTGGATGCATCTCTGGTCTACGCCGAGTAGTTTTGCAACGTTTTTGATGGCTATGAACGTGTCCCAGTTACGCTTCACCAAAACGCAAAGCAAATACCATTGCTTTTGAAGAGTTGACCCTAAAACCCTGCCTGCAACAGCCCCGTTCACGGATGCTTTTGAGCCGTCGACAAGAACTTCTTCAACTACAAAGTCGTCAACTGCTTCACGTATGACGCCTCCGATACCCAAGCTTCTGCTGGCGTAAACTTCGATGCCTAATTGTTTATCGAGCGTCGACACAGACAAAACCACTCGCCTAGAATAACTTAAGCTTGCCAGTTAACCTATCAACCATTCCCGCGGGGGCAGGACCAATCCCCAAACATGTCACTGTGCCCTCAGGAATCTGCGTTAACCCCCTATCAACAATCAACGCATGCGGCAAACCTAACTGGTCAGCAGCCTCTTCCAATTCATGAAGCTCCTTTTCACTTGGAACCTTAACTGCGATTTTCCGTTGCCCCTCGTAGAGCCAAGCTTCCCACCATTTCTTATGATGCGTATAAGCATCTTGAGCGGCTGAAACCGCAGCGTGTCCAGCTTGCGCCGCAATTTTGCCTTTACCCATCTTCAAATCCGAACGGAAAACGAGGACTTGCTTGTATTCAAATTCGCTCATTCTCTTTTATCCCGCTTCTATGTTCGGCATCCAAGATTTTAAGTGTTTGCAGACAAGTAAAGCGTAACAAAGTAAGCCATAGCTGCCAACATTGAAGGTTTCCCTAAAACTTTAAGCATAAGCTTTCCTTGAAAGTCGATTTCATCCACATCGCTTAATGCTTTATCCACCCCCAGCTTTCCGCAGACCCGCAGCATCTCATCCACTTTTTCGTCAGACAAAGAATCAAGAAACCTTCTAAGCCTAAGCATAACAGTAAAATCAAAACCCAACAAGTCAGAACAGCGTTTCTGATAAACCCGCAAAAAATCGGATGAAACATCGCCTTGCTTTATGGCTTCGCTAGCAGTTTCCGCCGCGATTTTGGCGCATGTTAACCCGAAAATTACTCCGCCGCCAGTGGTCGGTTTAACCTGGGAAGCGCAGTCGCCTACAGCAAGAAACCCGTTTGCATAAGCCCTGTCTATTGGGCCACCCAACGGTATAGCGTGATAGCTGGTTTGTGTTATTTTGGCTTTGCCAAGCTGTTTAGACGCAACTGGATGCTTAGACATGAGTTGATGCAGGAATTCACGGGGGTTTCCTTTGTTTGTTGCCAACCCAACCTTTGCTGTTCCATCAAGCCTTGGAATAAGCCATCCGTAAAAGCCAGGCGCATAATCCTTGCCTAAGTAAACTTCAACCGCGTCACACTCAACGTCTTGTACGTTTTCAACTTCAGCTTCAACCCCATAAACCAACCCTTCAGGCTTAAGCGTCGCTAAACCTGCTTGCCTCAAAAGCCTAGAAGAGACGCCTTCCGCATCCAAAGTAATCTTAGAATCCACTTTCTCTTCTTTTCCACCGCTTTGTTGGATTTTTACACCTTTGACATAGCCATCCGATGTAATCAGGGATTGGACACGGGCGTTTAAAACGAAACGTGCACCAGCCGCTTCTGCTTGCCCCGCCAAGTACTGGTCAAAACGTGCCCTGTTCACAGCAGCAGTTACTGGATGGGAAAAGTGAAGTGAAAACTTGGTGCCAGCAGGCGAATAAAAGTTGGCTGCACTAAACGTGTTTTCAACAATCCCATTTGGAAGCGGATACAAACCCATAGTGCTTAAGCTTCGAATGCTCAGGTGCCCCGCGCAGTGGGAAGGTAACCCAATTTCAGGGTGCTCTTCAAAAACGGTGACTTTAACGCCTAGTTTAGCCAAGTTTAACGCGGCATATGAACCAACAGGTCCGCCTCCAATAATTACGGCATCTGGAATATTACCAGTTGGTTGCACTGTGTGCTTCATCATCATTATGTTACTGGACTAGTTCGATTCGGCGTTTTCCACGCGCCATTGAAGAAGTGCGGATTTTACCGCTTACCTCCAGCTTCAGTAGCAGATCATTGAAATCTTTGTAGCCTAAATCCTCAAACTCAGCTTTCAGCTGTCCAAAGAGTTCATCATCAGTCAAGTCGCCCTTCTTAGTGAGAATTTCCAACATAACAAAGTAAGCTGGATGGGTTTTCCAAGTTTTTATCTGAGGCATACCTTTTCCTTTTCCTTCTAAGCAACTGGTGTAGCTGGCTTTTGTACCTGTCGGACTTGCTGCATGAAGCCCTTGTACCACTTCTCCATGTCAGGCGTGATTGATGGACCCATTTCTTTCAGCGCATCCAAGAAATCTTTCATGGTTACTTCTTGGGAGTTTACATCCCTTCTTAATGCATGCATTGCCGCTTCCCTGCATAAGGATTCAATGTCAGCTCCGCCATAGTACTTAGTCATGATTGTCAACTGGTTCAAATCAACGTCTTTGCTAATCGGCATGCCTTTCGTATAGATTTTAAATATTTGTAAGCGGCTCTTCTCATCTGGTTCAGGCACATAAATCAGTCTGTCAAACCTTCCAGGGCGCAGAACAGCGGAATCCACCATGTCAGGACGGTTGGTGGCAGCTATAATTACAATGTCTTGTAATGATACTAAGCCATCCATTTCTGTTAAAAGTTGGCTTATGACTCGTTCTGAAACTCCGCTGTCAGACATACCCATGCCGCGTCTAGGCGTAATCGAGTCGATTTCATCTAAGAATACCACTGAAGGCGCTGCCATACGGGCTTTTCGGAATATTTCACGTATGGCTTTTTCTGATTCCCCGACCCATTTGGAGAAGACTTCTGGGCCTTTAATCGATATGAAGTTGGCTTCGCTTTCTGTCGCCACTGCTCTGGCTAAAAGTGTTTTGCCGCAGCCAGGTGGACCGTAAAGGAGGATGCCTTTTGGCGGTCTAATTCCAAGCTTCGTGAAAATTTCTGGGCTCTTCAGTGGCCACTCCACGGCTTCTATGAGGTGCTGTTTTACGTTTTCAAGTCCGCCTACGTCGTCCCAATGGACAGTTGGGACTTCAATGTACACCTCTCGCATGGCTGTTGGTGTAATTTCTTTGTATGCGTTTTCAAAATCGCTCATCTGTACTTCCATCTTTTCAAGCACGGCTGGTGGAATGCGTTCTTCTTCAAGGTTAATCTGCGGGAGGTATCTGCGTAATGCTTTCATGGCTGTTTCTCTGCCCAGTGCAGATAAGTCGGCTCCTGTGTAACCGTGTGTCATTTCAGCAAGGCGGTCAAGGTTGACTCCTTCGCCTTTTTCTCCTTCTTTGTAAGGAACCAGCGGCATTCCCCGTGTGTGTATTTGCAGGACTTCGTATCTTCCTTTCCTGTCAGGTACGCCGATTTCTATTTCGCGGTCGAATCTTCCTGGTCTACGCAGTGCAGGGTCAAGTGCACCTGGACGGTTGGTTGCGCCGATAACTATGACGTTTCCTCTTCCGCTTAAGCCATCCATTAACGCGAGGAGCTGTGCAACTACGCGTCTTTCAACTTCGCCTGTAACCTCTTCCCGTTTAGGCGCTATAGCGTCAAGCTCATCGACGAATATTATGCTCGGAGCGTTCTGCTGGGCTTGCTGGAAAATCTCTCGCAAACGCGCTTCAGATTCTCCGTAGAATTTACTCATGATTTCTGGGCCGTTGATGGAGTAGAAGTTGGCTTCTGACTCGTTCGCGACTGCTCGGGCTAATAATGTTTTGCCGCAGCCTGGGGGACCATGAAGCAGCACACCCTTTGGCGGTTCTATTCCTAAGCGTTGGAAGAGTTCTGGGTGGCGCAGCGGCAGCTCGACCATTTCGCGGACACGTTGAATTTCTTCATGTAAGCCGCCGATGTCTTCATAGGTGGTTCTAGGTAAACCCTTGCCTTCAGGCGCGGGCTCGTTTAGAATGGTTAAACGTGTTTCGGCTGTTACTTTTATTATGCCGTGGGGTCGGGTTTTTGAGACTGTGAATGGAATGGCGTGCCCCAACATCATCACTAGGGTTGTGTCGCCCTCCACGAGGGTACGTTCCATAAGGCGGTTTTTAACAAAGTTAGTGAAGTCTTCGTCAACGTTTAGCCGCATGTCAACTGGTGCAAGCGTTATACTCATGGCTGTTTTGACTTTTGCTGGCCTCACGACAACATACTCGTTTATGGCTACCCCAGAGTTTTTGCGTGTGAAACCGTCGATACGAATTATATCACGGTTTTGGTCTTCACTGTAGGCTGGCCAAGCTATGGCTGACGTTGTGCGTTTGTTTATAATTTCTATTACATCTCCAGCGCTTATGCCTAGCTTTTGCATAGTTCGCTGGTCAATGCGAGCGATTCCTCTGCCCACATCTCTTTGCCTTGCGTCTCCGACACGTAATTGAACTTCGCTCAAACAGAATCCTCCAAATAATCCGATGCTAAAGATACATGTTTGAAAGAACGTTTATGACTATATAAACTTTAAAGCGTAACGCCTAAGACTCTAAGGTGCTTAATAGCGAAAAGATTGATGGGTTTTCGTTGAACAGTCGTAGTGTTTTATCGGCTGGTTCTACGCACCATGACAGTTTGCGCTTGGCTGATGCCTGGAATTTTAGCGAGTTTTTCTTCGAACTCGTCAACTATGCCTGTTTTGTCCTCTGGGAATTTTACTTGAACAAGCAGCGCTTTAAGTCCAAAGGCTATGGGTTCTTCGCCGTAACCTTCGATTGCTGAGAATTCAGGCGCGATGTTTTGGATTTTATTTTTGAGGTCATCAAAGTTTTCCACTATATCTTCTGGAAACACCTTGTATGTTACTAAAACGCTTCCCATGTTAAATCGCCTATGGTCCTGTGAATCCGCATTTTGGACACTTGTATAAGCGGCCGAATTTGCGGCATTTTCCATCCCGTTTAATCTGGATTTCTCCGCAGTTTGGACAGAGGAATTTTGTGGATTCGCTGCCCGGCGGAATTGGTTTGCCGCAGCTTGTACAGGTGACCAAAGACAGTGTAGTTGCTCTTTCTGTCATAATCTGCATCTCTTGCGCTTCTAAATGTAAGTCTTACTTATATATCTACTATGCTTAAAATGAGGAATCTTTAGGTCTTTTATGCTGCGTCTTTGCTATCGTTCAGGCTAGAGTACATTTTGTATCTATCTTAGTACTCTTCATAACATGCCCCATGTGAGGATCTATTTTGTTGTTATAACTTGCTTTTTTAGTTATTTTTTGGAAGACTTATTTTATCAAGATACTTTTCTAAGAATTAATTTGTCTACGTCCAGCGTAGCTGTAATCTTCGAGCCAGGCTCTATTTTCAGAGCTTTCCTCATCGCCGCTGGAATGACAACTTGTCCCTTTCGACCGACTTTCCTTTCTTCTTGAATCATTCCCTCACCAAGTAACATATCCACAATTTCACTTAAGAGGCATTCGCAAGTTTATTAAGAAGGTTTCTTGCCTATTTTTATTGTCGTGGTAAATTTTGGGTGTAGATTTCAAGGACCTTGTTCCGAAAACTCCCGTTAAGCTAGAGGATTTAGGCGGCAAAGTCATTGCCATCGATGCTTATAACGCGATTTACCAGTTTCTCTCCATTATCCGCCAGCCAGACGGTACACCCTTAAAAGACAGCACCGGAAAAATCACCAGTCACCTGAGCGGCTTATTCTACCGCACAAGTAACCTTGTAGAAATGGGCATAAAACCAATCTACGTTTTCGATGGCGTTCCGCCGACTTTGAAGGCAGCTGAGATTGAGCGGCGCAGGCAAGTCAAGGTGGAAGCAACCGTGCACTATGAGAAAGCAGCGGCAAAAGGTGACACCGCAAAGATGCGGATGTTCGCTCAAGCAGCAACAAGCATGAAAGATTACATGCAAGACGACAGCCGAAAACTCTTGGAGCTTATGGGTTTGCCATGGATTCAGGCGCCAAGCGAAGGTGAAGCCCAAGCCGCATACATGACCAAACGCGGCGACGCTGATTACTGTGCAAGCCAAGACTATGACAGCTTGCTTTTTGGAGCGCCTAAACTGCTAAGAAACGTAACTATTTCTGGCAGACGGAAGCTGCCCAGTAAAAACATCTACATTGATGTTGTTCCTGAGGTGATTGAGCTTTCCAAAACGCTGGAGCAGTGCGGCTTAACGTATGAACAGTTAATCGATGTTGGCATACTGATCGGCACAGACTTCAACCCAAATGGCATAAAAGGGCTCGGGCCAAAAACAGCTTTGAAATTAATCAAACAGTACGGAACATTAGAGAATGCGCTGCCTAACATTAAAAACGCTAGTTTCCCTGTTGAGCCGAACTGTATACGAGAAGTATTTTTGCATCCCCAAGTAACTGATAACTATAAGCTGGAATGGAGAGAACCAAACGTTGAAGGAATCATCGATTTCTTATGCAGGCAGAGGGATTTCTCAGAGGACAGAGTCAGAAAATCCTTAGACAAAATGCTTGAAGGCTCCAAGAAGCAGAAGGGAAAAATGACGCTGGAAAAATGGTTTGGTTAAAGGTTAGTTTTGGTCATATTCGCCTAACTTGATTTCGGGACAAGGCGGCCCGCTTAAGTTGCGATTAGTTGTTAAGGCTATTGAACATGTCTTGAGTAGTTGATTCTAGCAGCTTAAGTTCTAACTTTGCAACTTGAGAGAATAAGAAATTGTAAAATTCGTTGGACATATCCATTAAAGTTATTGCTTCTTTTGGCTTCATTAATTCCCCGTCATCTATTTTACTATTGAGTTTAAGAATTTTATGCACAATCATTAGTTAATCCGTACGCTGAGAATTCGCTCGAAGCCACTTTTTGCTTTAAATGCGAAAAGAAGATTGCAAAGTTTAAGATACTCAAGTGAGGCTATCTACTCCATTTCTTAATCCTTTTTACCGAGTACATTCAAGAGTTAAGATGTGCTCGATAGTAGGATAGGATAAAAATACTTAGAGTATTTTCACTTTACCGTAACACACTTCGCCAGGTTCCTTGGCATATCCGGGTCGTATCCTTTCTCAAGAGCAACATAATACGCTAAAAGCTGCAGGGGCAACACAAAAGGAATCGGCGACAGAACACTAGGAATACCCTTCGGAACCTCAACGCAATCATCAGCTAAAGCTTTGATGTCCTCGTCTCCTTCCTCGGCAATGGCAATTATGTGGGCGCCTCTGGCTTTCATTTCCATAATGTTGCCAATCAGCGTCTTATGGCAGTCATCCTTGGGGCAAATGAAAACTACTGGGAAGCCACTTTCAACCAGACTAATTGGACCATGCTTGCTTTCGCCTGCTGGGAACGCTATCGAAGGAATATAAGCGATTTCCATTAGTTTAAGTCTGCCTTCATAAGCGGTGGCGGTGCTGATTCCTCTGCCTAAGAAAAAGAACACTTTAGAATCCTTGTATTTCTTGGCGATTTGCTTAACTTTTTCCTCTTGCGTCCTAACTATTATATCAGCAATTTCAGGTAATTTATCCAAATTTTCTTCAAGGCTGTCTATTTCGTCTTGAGAAACTTTGCCTCTTTTCTTTGCCAATCTAAGCGCAAGCTGCGCCATCACGGAAAGCTGAGATGTAAAAGTTTTCGTTGCTGCGACTCCAATCTCTGGACCAGCTTGCGTGCCAATATAAACACGGGAAATACGTGTCAAAGTAGAGCCGATAACGTTAGTTAAGCTTAGAATCGTGGCTGCACGTTGCTGGGCGCAGGTAACGGCTGCTATGGTGTCAGCTGTTTCGCCTGACTGACTAACCGCTAAGATGGTGCTGTCAATGTTTACTGATTTGCCATGTTGTTCTATGAATTCTGAAGCGTAAACGGGGTAAGTGGGCAAGAACGCAAGTTTAGAGAACATGTATGAAGCCGCTAAACATGCATGGTAGCTTGTTCCACAAGCAACAAGAAAAACCTCGTTCGCACGGTCCAGAAAAGTTGTAAGTAAATCCAGATAATGCTCCTGCATTCTCAGCGTGTTCCGAAGAGTTCCAGGCTGCTCATGAATCTCTTTGATCATAAAGTGCGGATAGCCTTGTTTAATAGCCATTTCAGCCGTCCACTCAATAGTTTCTGGTTTCCGACTGACAGGGCTGAGATCCTGAATCTTCTTAATCTCATAACCTTGCGCTGACAGAATAACCAGTTCACCATCATTCACCATGACTGCCTTGTTGGTAACTGGCAGAAACGCTGGAATATCAGAAGCGCAAAAAACACCGTTGTCATTGATGCCTAAAACCAAGGGGCTCTCATTTCTGGCGCAGATAATCTTGTCTGGCTCTTTGGTGGAGATTATGGCGAGGGCATAGGAACCTTCAAGGCGCTTGAGGCTTTCTTGAACTGCCTCGAGAAAGGAGAGTGAAGGGTTCTGTTTGAGGGTTTGCTCAATAAGGTGTGGAATTACTTCTGTGTCTGTTTTGGAAACAAACGTGTGATCAAGATTTTGCAGTTCTGTTCTAAGCTCCATGAAATTCTCGATGATTCCGTTATGAACAACCATTATTTCTCCTGTGCAGTCGGCGTGAGGGTGAGCGTTAACTTTTAAGGGTGCACCATGCGTCGCCCAACGTGTGTGACCGATACCTATGCTGCCTGGTAAATCGTCAAGGTTAAGGATTCTGTGGACCTCATCGATTTTCCCTTGGTCCTTTTTTAGGTAAATCTTTCCATCAGATATTGTTGCTATGCCTACTGAGTCGTAGCCGCGGTATTCAAGCCGTTTAAGTGATGAGTGAATTAGGGGAGCGGCGTTTCCTTCTTTTAAGACACAACCGAATATTCCACACATTTCAGAAGCCTCGCTTTTCACAATGGTATACGCTTAGGGAGGCTGTGTTTCGCTAATAAGCATTTTTAAAATTTCAGTTTCACCGCTCAAAAATTTCTTTTAGCGTGTCTTACTATTTATTCGTGCAAGCGAAGCTTTTAAGCAATTTAAGCTTGAATTTTTTGAACCATTATAAATAAATTTTTTATAGTACCTGCATGTTATCTACCCTTTCGATTACACATGGATAAAAAACTGCTTCTCCAAGACAACGGTAACACCCAAGAAGTAAAAGAAATCAGCATAATAGACGATTCACAAAAACTAAAAACGATACTGGGCAGCCTAAGCTGGAAAATCTTAACAATGTTATCAAAAAAGGAGATGTACCCCTTAGAAATCGCGCGGCAACTTGGTGTGCATGAACAAAAAGTCTACTACCACATTAGAAAACTAGCCAAAGCAGGAGCCATAGCCGTTGAGCGTGAGGAAAAAAAGAAAGGTGCGACAGCAAAATATTACAAAACGGTGTCACCAGCTTTCGGCATTGAGTTTCCAGACGGCTACAAAGCAATCCAAAACCTTAGCCTCTTAAGCATCGACAAGAAACTTCAAGAGTTCTTCAAAGAATTCATCAGCAACGGCGTTTTTGACGGAAAAATAGTTGTAGGAAGCCCGCAGCCGCATGGTCCATTTAAAACCAGCGCCAGAGACGGGCACTACGCAGCACACTTGGCGCTTTTCATCGGTCAATTTGCCAAAATGCCGACAGAATTCGCTGTGAAACTTGACGTTGACGTGAAAGCGGAGAAAGAGGAAAAGAACAATTTAATCCTTGTTGGGGGGCCAGGAACAAACCTTCTTACACAGGAAATAAACGAATATTTACCCATCAAATTCATAATGCAATCTTCAGAGCAAGGATTCTTGCTGGGCGGTTTATCATCAAAGAAGACTTTGCAGGTTTACACTTCGGATGTTTCAGGATTAATTGCAAAAATCGTGAATCCATGGGATAAGACCAAACGCATCGTGGTTTTAGCAGGAAACAAAGCCGTAGGAACAAAAGCATGCGTTTTAGCGTTGACTAATTTTTGGAAGAAAACACTGGAGAAATACAAGGGCGAGGACACCTTCGCAGTGGTGATTCACGGGTTTGATTTGGATGGGGACGGCAAAGTGGATTCGATTGAGGTTAGCGAGTAATTGAGTGCTAAAGAAACAAGAGAAAACATCGTAGCATTTGGGCATGAAAACATTCAAGCCATTCATCCTTCAACTTTAATGTTTACAAGGGAAAAGCACCTTTCAAAAACTGGCGACTGCGTAGCGGGAGTAGCTGCGGACAAAGCAGTAGCTGACTTAAACCAGGAATTCAAAGAGAAATTGAAAAGACCAAACGCTAAATTAACTATCATTATTGAGGCTGAAGGCTTAACCGAACAAATAGACGCCTTAGGCTCGCCAAAATTGATTTTAACTCACCCAACCGACATGGTCATCCGAAAAAGCAACTATATCTGCGACCGAACATTGGCAATTCGCGCTGATAAATCAGCAAATGATTTACCAAGAGAATTAGTGGAGAAGCTAAAAAATCCACAACAGAAAATCAACATTACCCTTGTTCTTCATGGTTAAGCAATTTTAGCATCTAAAACAACCTGCGACTCGTAGGGTGCAGTTTCCCGGATGCTTTTTGCATAAAGAAACGCTTCCACTTTTCTGCCCGTTGATTCTACAGCTTGGGAAAATCGAAACTTGAGGTTTTCTATCGAGTCAGGTGAACGAACAAAAGCGTAAAAATGAATTATTCCACCCTGAGGCTTGATTGCTTGGCAAGCGGCATCAACGAATTCGATTGCTGTTTCAGGCAAATTCATTATCACCCGGTCAGCTGAGCCCTTAAGCCGCGTTGCGGTAATTTGCTTTGCATCTCCAAGGATTGGGAAGACTCTGTTTTCAACCCTGTTTGCCCTTGCATTTATTTTAAGCAACTCAACGGCGTCAGGATTAATATCAACAGCGTAAACCCTAACGTTCGGGTTTTTTTTGGCAATTAGCACTGAGAACGGTCCAACTCCAGCAAATAAATCCACCACAGTTTCACCAGTTTGCACGAGCGATGCCACACGCTGGTGCTCATGGGAGAGCCGAGGCGAAAAATATGCTTTGGCTACGTCAACGTAGTATTGGCAGCCGAATTCCCTGTGTACAGTTTGGGTTTTGTGTTCTCCGGCGATAAAAGTGAACTCGCGCAACCGGTAAGTTCCACTTATTGCTCCTGCTTTTGCGAGTACAGCTCTGATGTTTCTGTGCGTTTTTAGGATTGCTTCGCCGATAAGGTTTTCGTATGCTTTCAATTCTGGCGGAATTTCGATGACGGCTATGTCCCCTGTTATGTCCAATGCTTGAGGCAAACTCGCCAGCAAATAGGGAGGCAAATTGTTTTCGAGAACCTGCGGGACGGATTGTGTGGTCGATTTCTTTTCAGCGAAAAGGTTAGTTGATAATTGCGTTTCGGGCACTTCGCTTTTTAGCGTTGCTAACTCTTTCTCATCCGGTTGGCTAACCAAGGGGATGCAAAGGTTGCCTTCCTCCCGCTGAATTTCCAATGACTTATCTAGAAGTTCAAGTTTATTGGCTAAGGCTATTGCTATCTCGCCTTGTTTTTTTGGAATTTTTATGCAAATGGTTGATTTGGGCATGCGATCAGCTGCTTTTTTCTATCCTATAGAGGTTGTTTACTTTTTGAGTGGTGAATTGGGCGTTTAAGATTTTTTCCATCAGCCAGATGTTAGCTTCAATATGCTCAGAGATTGCTCTAACCAGAAAAGCTGATTTGCCCTGTGCCAGCGCCATGTAGGGAATGAGCATGTCTGCTAAGTAAACATCAACCGTTGGTTCAACTGTCAACTCGGTTAAAAGCTTTTCAGCGGCTTCTTTTCCGACGGCTTCACTCATTTTACGGAGTTCACCTATTGCGTCAGCGCCTATTATTACGCCTGTGTCGGTTTCAGCCCACAAAACGATGGAACTTCCCTTTTGGAAAAGGTTAGACTGATCATTTACAACCTCGATAGAAGCGTCATAGCCCCTTTGTGAGAGGCAGTCTTCTGCTGCTTTTGCTTGTCGCTCTGCCACTTGTCTATCAGCCAAAAAAGTGCAGACTGAAACACCCTTTATTCTCTCTAACTTGCCAAAGTTTTCAAGCTGGATCGGCTTTAGTGCTCGGTTCGGTTTTGTGGTCATTGTTACTTCCCCCATTCCTTTTGGGTAATAACCGTATTTTTGAACGGTTATGGTAGCATCAACCCCCATCTGTTTCAGCGCTGGCAAAAGAACATAACGCATATAGTTGATTGTTGGTGCATGGGTTGTGTCTGTTCCGCCTTTGGCTACATGCAAGTGTACAGGGTTATCAGCGAACAAACAAACAGGTAAAGTTGCAAGTAGAAGCATCGGGATGCTTCCAGCGGTTTCGATTTCCGCTTCAATGTTACCGCCCTTTATTTGCTGAGGTATGAACCAAAGCTCCCTTGAGCCTAAGGCTGCTCCTTGTACTTTGGCGCCGCAGAGTTTGGCCGCTGTCAGCACTGCTTCCAAATGCTGATGTTTTAAGCCTGGTTGCGGGCGGTTCTGCCTAATGTTGCATATGTGCAGTGGCTGTTTTGTGATGGCTGCCAAGGCTACGGAAAGGCGAAGTATTGTGCCGCTTCCGCTTTTTTGGCTCCCGTCGATTTCAATCATGCCCTGTTTTCTTCCAGACTTAAGTTATTGTGTTTATTGCAAATAATTAATAAGCGTCTTGGGGTTATTTAGAAGTTTAAGGGAGCGTTTGCATGAGCACAGACAAAGAAAAACTCAATGAGCTCGTCGTAAAGGTTGATAAAATTCTTAAAGCTTTAAGCGATATTTCAGAAGAGATGCGTTCCGTTTCATCATCAATCAAGTCTCTCGCAGGGGGGCAAATTGCCCAGCCGGCAGCTACTCAAGCCACACCGCCTGAAACTGGTGTGAAACAGAGGTCGCTTGATGAAATTCGCATGTCATTCCCCGAGGAGCTTGAGGCCCGATTAAGCTTTGAGGATAAGGGCGATTACATGATAATTAAACCGAAGCAGTTTTTGGGTTCAGAAAACTTTGCAAAAATTGCTTCCGC
>Ga0326727_10013671_pt1 | contig 17953 bp, 11 predicted proteins | sample MB2enrmetagenome_FD_207643 | JGI IMG/M metagenome (GOLD analysis project Ga0326727, IMG submission 207643) | Lab enriched peat soil microbial communities from McLean, Ithaca, NY, United States - MB29MY | ecosystem: Environmental > Terrestrial > Soil > Wetlands > Peat | place: USA: New York...
GTATCCCTGCCGCCTGGTCTGTCATATCTACCCCTTAGCGGGAGCATCATGATCGCCGGTTCCCCGTGCTTCACCCACGGAACAAGCATCACAACCCCCGGAGGTGACATTATAAAGGGAGATTATCTGGCCATGGCTTTTGCGATGGATGACGGTTCTCAGGCCGTACTCAGCGCCTTTTGCGCCAGCCCAGATGAAACCACTTTAACTGGGGTTCTGTTCTCTAGTATTACCGGCCAGTGCGCTCAGACGGTATATGGTGGCACACTGACTCGCCAATAACGAGCGAGTCGATCCAAACACTGCTTAGTTGAATTCGCGCATCCAGAAAGTTCTCATATTGGTGAGTTCTCTATTACAGATTAGAACTATCAGAACGCCCGCCTGCCTCCTTACCGTTTACACTGCTTGGTAAGCATGGCAGGCATCCTGTTTATCATTTCGGCGCCCTCGGGTTCGGGCAAGTCGACGCTGGTGGCGCAGGTGCGCACGCTGGTGGAGGGGCTGGATTTTTCCATCTCGTACACCACGCGCGCGCCGCGTGGATCGGAGACCGATGGGCACGAGTACCACTTCACCAGTCGCGTGGATTTTGAGCGGATGATTGCGGCGGGCGAGTTCCTGGAGTGGGCCGAGGTCTTCGGCAACTACTACGGGACAGCGCGGACGGCGCTGGAACACGCGCAGGCAGCGGGCAAGGACCTGCTGTTGGACATCGACGTGCAGGGCGCGAAGCAGGTGATGCGACGGATGCCGGAGGCGGTGTCGATCTTCATTCTGCCGCCTAGTCCCGAGGTGCTGGAGATGCGGCTGCGCCACCGCAGCGAGGCCGAGCACATGACCTCGGAAGAAGTGATCGAGCGGCGGCTGCTGCAGGCGCGCAGCGAACTGGAGCAGGTAGGAGAGTACAAGTACGCGCTGGTGAACGACGTGTTGGACCAGGCCACGGCGGAGATGCGCGCGATTATGCTCTACGAGCGCGGAGTGCGCGATAATGTGGCCGCGATGGCGGAGAGTTGCCGCACGGATACGCGCTCGCCAAGGCTGGCCGCTGTGCTTGCCAGCTTCCACATCGATTGAGTTGAGTGGGCAGCACAGATGCATCTCATGCAACCATGAGGAACTCGCATCCATGAATGAATAGGTCGTTTTCCACACGCATTTACCGGGCGCTTCTCTCATAATGATCTCAGGCGGGCTGATCCACGGATGGCTTGACAGGACAAATGGGCCCGATTGCGGTAGATTGAAATCATTCCTCCGAGGTGCCAACGATGTCGAATGAAGATCCTCTGCACAACAAGTACAGCCTTGTGAAAGGCGCAGCGCGCCGGGCACGCCAGTTGCAATCGGGCGCGGTGCCGCTGATGCCCACCAAGAGCATGAAGGCATGCCGCGTGGCGCAGGACGAGATCAACCAGGGATGCGTGACCTTCGTCGTCACTCATAAGCCGGAACCTGTGGCGCCTGATCCGCTGGTGGAGCAGGACCAGTAGGCGGCACGATGCAGGGCGAGGCCGGAGCGCCGCTGCGCGCATGGGTCGAATACTTCCGCGACCTCGGCGTCTACGACTTTTATCGCCGCGGTGAACCGGCGATGCTTGCTGCGAGCGAGCCGGACGCCGGTCCGGCACTGAACATCGCTGCGCTGGAGAGCGGGCACTCCGCGCTCGAGGCGCCCTTCACGCAGCCGATCTCCGAGACTATCTCTGTGCCGCCAGTCAACCTTATCTCGTTCAATGACCTTGCGCCGTTGCCCGTGGCGGCAATTCCGCCTGCGGTGCGCGAGGGCGCGCTGCGTGCGATTCAGGAGGAGATTGGCGACTGCACGCGCTGCCCGCTGGCCTATGCGGGACGGCGCAAGATTGTCTTCGGCGACGGGTCGCCCACGGCGCGGCTGATGTTTGTGGGCGAAGGGCCCGGCGCGGACGAGGACGCGCAGGGGCTTCCGTTTGTCGGCAAGGCAGGACAGTTGCTCAACAATATGATCGGCGCAATGGGGCTGGCGCGCGTGGAGGTCTACATCGCCAACATCGTGAAGTGCAGACCGCCGGGCAATCGCGTGCCGGAGCCGGTGGAGGCGAACACCTGCTCGCAGTTTCTGCTGCGCCAGATCGACGTGGTGCGGCCGGAGGCGATCGTCGCCCTGGGGTCGACCGCGGCGACCTACCTGCTGGGAGTGAAGCAGTCGCTCAGCTCGCTGCGCGGGCGGTGGCATCGTTGCCGTGGCGCAAAACTCGCCGTTACGTATCACCCTGCGTTCCTGTTGCGCGATCCGCGGCAGAAGGTGGAGGCGTGGAAGGACCTGCAGATGGTGATGCGTGAGCTGGGGCTGACGCCGCAGGCGCCGAAAAAGATTTCTTGACCCCGATCAGCGCCGGCAAGCGCGGATCGACACGCTGGGTAGTTTTTTATATCCATGACGCATCGGGTGGAAACCCTTATCATCAAAGATGTACCCGGAAGTCAATGGAATTGCATTCCTGTCAGGTCGAGGTTTCCTGTCGAGGGCACAGTCCGGCGAGCACCGATCTGTAAAGTAAATCTGTGGCGTGTGGTTGCTGCATGGTTTGAAGGAGACTCGTTTTGCGTTTGTATGAATGCAGTTGCGAAGTTCGGAAGGAGTCGGGGCAGCTTTGCGCCGCAGTGCTGGCCGTCTTGCTTGTCGCACTGCTGACTGGATGCAGCAAAAAGGCAACACCGGCTGCTGCTCCAGCCATGCAGGCAATGCCGGTGCTTGTTCAGCCGGTGACTCTGACCAGCGTGCCCAGCACGGACATCTATGTGGCGACCATCAAGAGCCGGCGCTCGGCCACCATGCAGCCGGTGGTGGATGGCAACCTGACGAAGATCCTGGTGAAGTCAGGCGACGTGGTGAAGGCCGGAGCGGTGTTGATGCAGATCGACCCGCTGAAGCAGGAGGCGACGGTGGCGGCGCAACAGGCCACCGAGCAGCAACTGAGGGCCGTTTACCAGTACAACGAGACAGACCTCGTCCGCCAGACGCAACTATACAAGGACGGCATCATCTCCAAGCAGGCGTACGACCAGGCGATGCAGGCGTTTGCCAACTCCAAGGCGGCGCTGGATTCGGCTGTGGCGCAGACCAAAACGCAGCGCGAACAGCTTGCTTACTACGAGATTCATGCGCCGTTTGACGGAATTGTGGGCGACGTCCCAGTCCACCTGGGCGACTACGTCTCGTCGACTACGACGCTGACCACGGTTGACGAGGACAAGGACCTTGAAGCCTATATCTACCTTCCGACCGAGCGCGCGAGCGAGGCGCGGAACGGACTGGCGGTGGACCTGCTGGACGCGAATGGAGCGGTGATGGCTCACACCAGCCTCAACTTCGTCTCTCCCGAGGTGGACAACAACTTGCAAGGAATTCTGGCTAAGGCGCCGGTCCCGAAGGCATCGCAGCAACTGCGCAATGGGCAGATATTGAATGCGCGCATTACCTGGAGTGCGGCGCAGGCGCCGACGGTCCCGGTGCTGGCGGTGTCGCGCATCGGCGACGAGAGCTTTGTCTACGAGGCGGCGGCGCAGGGCCCCGGATTCATCGCGCACCAGGTCACGGTGAAGCTGGGCGAGCCGGTAGGAAATATGTATCCCGTACTGGGCGGGCTGAATCCGGGCGACCGCGTGATCCTATCCGGGACCCAGTTTCTTCAGGAGGGCATGCCGGTACTGCCGATGCAGGCGCCTGGGCCCGCTGCGCAACCAAAGCATTGATGGGCTGAAGTTGCTAGCAAACAAGAACAGAAAGGGTGAAATTCTTGGTTGAGTTTTTTATTCGCCGGCCCATCTTCGCCACGGTGTGCGCGCTTCTGATCGTGCTGGCCGGTGCGGTGTCGCTGCCCGGCATTCCCATCTCGCTCTACCCGCAGCTTGCGCCGCCTCAGGTGCAGGTCAGCTGCAACTACATTGGCGCAAACTCGCAGGACGTCGAGTCGGCTGTCACCATCATCCTGGAGCAGGCGATCAACGGCGTTGAGGGAATGCGCTATATGTCGTCGACCTCGTCGAATGATGGCAGCTCGACGATTACGATCACGTTCCAGACCGGATACAACCTCGACATTGCAGCGGTTGACGTGCAGAACCGCGTGGCCACAGCGCAGGGACGGCTACCGGCGTCGGTGAACAGCACCGGCATCTCGATCACCAAAGCCAACTCAAATTTTGTGCTGTTTGCCGGGTTCATCTCGCCCGACCACTCGCTGTCGCCGGACTTCATCCAGAACTATCTGGATGTGTATGTCGCGGACGCGCTGAAGAGGGTACCGGGGGTGGGCAATGTCGTTAGCTTTGGCGGGGCCAACTATGCGATGCGCATCTGGCTCGATCCCGCGAAGCTGGCAGCGCGCGGGCTGACGCCGCTGGACGTGACCAACGCGCTGGCGGAGCAGAACGTGGAGGTCCCCGCCGGGCAGCTCGGCGTTCCGCCGGCCGACCCCAAGCAGGCGTACCAGATGGCAGTGCGCGTGGCTGGGCGGCTGAGCGACCCGCAGCAGTTTGAGAACATCGTCGTGAAGTCGAACGCGGCGAACGCGCCGGCCGGGTCGGTGTCTACGGCTGCGCCGGTCAGCGGCAACGGCGTGGTCCTGCTGAAGGACGTTGGGCGCGCCGAACTGGGCGCGGAGAGCTATGGATCGAGGCTGAAGTACTCCGGCGGCGACGCGGTCGGACTGGGCGTGCAGCAGCTTTCAAACGCCAACGCCATCGATGTGGACACGCGCTGCAAGGCCGTGCTGGCGGAGTTGCAGAAGTCGTTTCCGCCGGGATTGGAGGGGTTTGTCGCGGTGGACACCACGACCGTGGTGCACGACTCCATCGTCGAGGTGGAGAAGACGCTGGCCGAAGCCATCTGCATTGTCATCCTGGTGATCTTCCTGTTCCTGCAGGACTGGCGCGCCACCATCATTCCCGCCATCACGATTCCAGTCTCGCTGATCGGCACCTTTGCGTTTATCCGGCTCTTCGGCTTTTCCATCAACTCGCTGACGCTCTTCGGAATCACGCTGGCCACCGGCCTGGTAGTGGACGACGCGATTGTGGTGATCGAGAACGTGCAGCGCCATCTGGAGGGGCAGACCGTCGCGGGCACGGACGAGTGCGTGCACGACCCGCACAAGGCGACCATTATTGCCATGGCCGAGGTGACCAGCGCAGTGATTGCAACCTCCCTGGTGCTGATCTCGGTCTTCGTTCCGGTCAGTTTATTTCCGGGAACGACGGGGATATTGTACAAGCAGTTTTCGCTGACGATAGCATTCTCCATAGCCATTTCGGCCTTCAACGCGCTGACCCTCTCGCCCGCGCTGGCATCTGCTTTTCTGCGTCCGGAGACGCGGCCGAGCGGGCTGATGGCGGTCTTTCTCGACCCGGTGGAAGCGCTCATCCACAAGACCATCCGCGTCTACGCCGCCGCTGTCACCTGGGTTGTGAAGTGGCGCTACGCGTTTCTGCTGCTCTTTATCGCGGGCCTCGGCGCCACGGTGTACGAGTACAACCATGTGCCCACGGCGTTTCTTCCGGCGGAGGACCAGGGCTACTTCCTTATCCTGGTGCAGACGCCGCCGGGCGCATCGCTCAGCTATACCACTGACTTTGCCGACCGCGGCACGGCGATTGTGCAGCGGGACCCCGATGTGTACGGGACGTTCTCGGTGATGGGCTTCTCGCTCAGCGGCGGCAGCTCGCCCAACTCAGGCATCATCTTCGCGCCGCTGAAGCCGGTGGCCGACCGCACAAAGCTGGGGCCGGGGCATACGCAGCACGACGTGGTGGTGCGGCTCTCGCAGCAGCTCCTCGCGGTACCGGGCGGGATCCTGTATGCAGCGGAGCCTCCGGCCATCGAGGGGATTGGCAGCGTCGGCGGCTTCCAGTTCATGCTGCAGGATGGCGGGCGCAATTCGTTCAGCGACATCGACCGTGTGGCCCATGCACTGGTTGCAGCGGCGCGCGCTCCGTCGTCGGGACTGCAGGACCTGAACACGACTTTTACCGCCAACGACCCGCAGCTCGCGGTGACCATCGACCGGCAAAAGTCCGAGGCGATGGGCGTGCCCATGTCGCAGATTACCGCGGCGCTGGGCACCTACATGGGGTCGAGTTATGTGAACGACTTCAACTTTAACAACCGTTCGTATCGCGTCTACGTGCAGGCCGACCAGCAATTCCGGCGCAGCGCCGGCGATCTGCGGCAGTACTACGTCCGTTCCAACGCGGGGCAGATGGTCCCGCTGGACAACCTGGTGGCGTTGTCGGAGACTGCGGGGCCGCAGGTGATCAGCCACTACAACATGTTTCGCTCGGCGGAGATCGACGGTTCGCCTGCGGAGGGGCAGAGCTCCGGACAGGGGCTGGCGAACATGGAGAGGCTGTTCAACAAGAACAAGCTGCCCGGGATGATGTTCTCGTGGACGGGCCTTGCGCTGGAGGAGCAGGAGTCGGCGGGCAAGACGATTTTGATCTTCGGGCTGGGGTTGCTGGTGGTGTACCTGACGCTCTCCGCGCAGTACGAGAGCTTCTTTCTGCCGTTCATCATCCTGCTGGCGGTGCCGATGGCCGTGTTGGGCGCGCTGGGGTTGGTGGCGGCGCGCGGCATCAGCGACGACGTGTATGTGCAGATCGGGCTGGTGATGCTAATCGGGCTCTCGGCCAAGAACTCAATTCTGATTGTGGAGTTCGCCGAGCAGCAGCTTGAACACGGGCGGTCGATCGTCGATGCGGCGATCGTTGCCGCGGAGCTGCGTCTGCGGCCAATCCTGATGACCAGCTTCGCGTTCATCCTGGGCATGCTTCCCCTGTGCTTTGCCACGGGCGCGGGAGCGATGGGACGGCACTCGGTGGGCACAGCGGTGGTAGGAGGGATGTTGCTCTCCACAATCCTAAACCTCTTCTTTATTCCCGTGCTGTATGTAATACTAAAAACAGTACTTACTATATTCTCAAAGAAGACAGCGACGCCTCAGTTGCCTACATCTGAAGAGTAGGAAAGCCCCATTCCACGCCCCCGAAATCACAGGCTGCGCTCCCGCGTCTCTACATCGAAGGTGGTATGCCTGCCCACTTCGGTGGGATAGTCGTCGCAGGAGAGAGGAGCGATATTGGGAGCGCCGGTAAACGCCTTCCCGGTCGAAAGTTGAGAGCCGACGATGCATGACGCAATGCTGACCCTCCTGTTGATGGTGGTTGCGATGTTTCCCGTCTTCCTGTCGATGCATACTTCTTAGTCGAGCGGAGTATGGGTGGTAGGTCGCATCGGAAAGTTCGTAGTGCGCGGCTATCCGTCTGGATGTGCAACACACCGTTGCGGGCTGAAGACGCTCACGGTCACATAACGGCAATCGGAATTTGCGGTGGTCGAAAGGCCCACACCTCAAACTGGATGTGGGCCTTTCTGTTGGTGGTGGCTTAGAACAAAAGTTTCAGGCCGAGTTGAATCTGGCGGCTGGTATTGGCAGTGGCCGAGATGACACCCGGCGAACCCAGCGCGACCACCGTGTTCTGGTTGGCCGTGGTGCCTTGCGTCGGGCCAGCCGAGAAGACCACCTCATTGGGCAGTTGCAGGTTGGTGTGGTTGAGGATGTTGAAGAACTCTGCTCGGAACTGGACTCGGAGGCGCTCGTTGATCTGCGTGGTCTTGACCAGCGAGAAGTCCCAGTCCGCGAAGCCAGGGCCGACGAGTGAGTCGCGGCTGGCGTTGCCCACGTAGCCTGCGGCGGGAGCAGAGAACGCCGCGGGATTGAAGTATTGGGCGACCCGCTGCGCTGTGCTGCCGCCGGGGTACAGTGGGCCTGCGAAGCCAGGGGTGACGTTTGGCCGGACCGGGTTGCGCGAATCACCCGAACCGGTCGGGTTGTAGCCCAACTGCGGGCTGAAGGGGAAGCCCGACAGCAGCGTCGTGATGGAGGCAACCGACCATCCGGAGACAAAGCGGTCGGCCAGTTCGCCGGCATTGCCGAACAGCGCCTTGTTGCTGCCCAAGGGAAGCTCGTAGGTGGCGTTGATGGAGGCGATATTGCGGATGTCTGTGGCGGCCGGGCCGTAGTCCAGGTGGGGCAGCGAGGGGACTTCAACGAACGCCGGGGTGTTGGAGGAGACCGAAGTGTTCCACGCGGAGCCATCGTCCAGGTTCTTGGACCAGGTGTAGTTGCCGCGCACTTGCAGTCCGTGATTGAAGCTCTGGCGCAGATCCAGCACCAGGGCGTTGTAGTTGCCCGATCCGCCCGCCCACCATGAGGTGGTGTTGGCGACAGCGGGATTGGCCTTCGTGGTGGTGGGGTAGTAGATGGTCCCTGCAGCGAGAGGTGTGATGGTGGGGCAGGTGGGATTGGGGCAGATGACGTAAGAGGGCTCGTTCAGATCGCCATTGAGTATCTGATGATAGCTGTGTGAGCCGCTGTAGCCGATGGTGAGGGACGTCGCCGGAGCCAACTGCTGTTCGATCTTTAGATCGTAAGACAGCAGCGTGGGTGTATGGATCGCCGAATCCACCGTGGAGGGCGAGACGAGCGAGGTGCCTCCCGTCGGATTGGCAACGGTCTCGGCGGTGGCTGTGCCGCTGTAGGAGTAGACAGTGTTGTAGGGTGCGGCCTGGTCGAGGCGGTAGTCGAGCGCGTCCAGCAGACTGTGATGCAAGCCGGCGCCGCCGGTGACGGCTGTGTGGCCATTGCCAAAGACGTTCCATGCGAAGCCGGCGCGAGGCTCGGGAAGCAATAGCGCGTTATTGGTGGTGAGCGCGTTGCATAGGCCGAAGTTGGGTGTGGTGTTGATGACGCCGTTGCTGAAGGTGTAGACGCTGGCGCGGCCCTGCGACTCGCCCCAGCCGGTTGAACTTTCAGTGCGTAGGCCGACACGGGCTTCAAATCGTGGCGTAATGTGCCAGGTGTCTTCAATAAAGGCGTCGGCAAACAGCGTGCGCCAGCCGAGTTCGGTGGTATTGGGCGCGTAGGTGAAGGTCTTGATGGTCCCCGCAAGGAAGGTGGTGAGCGAGGCAAAAGAGGCCTGGCCGTACTGGTCCTGGGCCAGGTTATCGTTGGATTCGAGATGCTGCAGCCAGACGCCGGCCTGGACGGTGTGCTTGCCCACGGTGTAGTAGAAGTGGTCGTCGAAGGTTAAGAGATTTCGCGTGATGCCGTTGTTCGATCCGACATTCGCCCCGGCGGTGGTGATGGAGGATGCGCCGTTGGAGGCGGTTGAGCCGGAGATAACGACCGCATACGTGGGGACACCTGCCCTGACACTGGGAGCAAGCGCCTGTTCGGCGGCAGGAACGTAACCATAGAAGTAGAAGGCGGAGCGCGAGAAGCCGGCGCGAGCGACGTTGATGAAATTCGGCGAAAAGACATGCTGCTCCTGGAAGCTGAGGACCTGTTCGCGCAGGTTCTCATTGACGTACGAGTAGGGGTCGGCGGAGGGGCTGAAGGCGTAGGAATCGTCGATGGTGTAGATGCTGTTGAAGGTATCTGTATTGCCGATGGTGTAGTCGAAGCGCGTGGTGCCGAAGTCCTCGCGAATATGCTGCGGAGCTGTGCCAATGTATTTGGCGATGCCGGTGGGAACAACGAGCGTTCCGGCTGGATTGAGTTGGGTAACTTCCGGACCGTTGGCGACCGGCCAGAGGTTCAGCAACTGTGCGGAGATTGGGCTGAAGGCCGTCGCCGCGTAGACGCCCGTATTTGCGTTGGGGACATTGCCAAGGCGTGCCTGGTTATCCGGCACCAGGGTGACGATGGATTCGCCCAGGTTCTGGCGATAACCCTCGTAGTTGGCGAAGAGGAAGAGCTTGTCCTTCCTGATGGGCCCGCCCAGCGAGGCTCCGAAGTTGTTGCGCTGGAACTCGGGGATGCGGGCGCTGTCGAAGTAGTTGCGCGCGTCGAAGAAGCTGTTGCGCAGGAACTCGTAGGCGCTGCCATGCAGATTGTTGGTGCCGCCGGTGGTAGAGATGGAGATCTGCGCGCCATCGCGCTTGCCGTAGGACGCTGAGTAGGTATCGCTGACCATGTTGAACTCGTGGATGCCGTCGATGCCCAGCAGTTGGCCGGAGGTTCCGCCGGGGGTGGTATTGATCAGCGAGGAACCAGTGTACTCAATGCCATTCAGCAGGAAGAGATTGTCCTGCGGGCGGCGGCCGGAGACCGAGAACATGCTGCCAACCGACGAGTTTGAGGTGCCAGTGCTGCCCGAACGCTGGTTGGCGTAGTTCACCGTGGCAGGGTTCAGCAGCAGCAACTGGTCGTAGCTGCGGCCGTTCAGCGGAAGCTCCTTCACCTGGCGCGCGTCCACCAGCCCGGAGATCTGCTCGGAGGAGATATTTACCGCCGGCGGAACGTCCTGCACCGTGATCGTGTCGCTGCCTGTGACTTTGAGCGACAGGCCCAGATTGAGCGTCTCTCCGATGGTCAGCGTGATGCCGGTGCGCTTGTAGCTGGCGAAGCCGGCAGCGTCAACCGTGACCGTGTAGCTGCCGATGGGAATGGCCGCTGCGGTAAAGGCTCCCGAACCGCTGGTGGTCAAGCTGCGCTGCACGCCGGTGTCGTCATTGTGGACCAGGACGCGGGCATTGCCGATCACAGCGCCGCTAGGGTCGCTGACGGTGCCTGCTATGGTGCCGCTGACCACCTGGGCCCTGGAGTTCGCGGGCAAGATGAGGGTGAGAGTGAGCAGGCCTGAGAAAAGAATGGCGATGCGGAACAGTCGTATGTGGAACATGCGGTTCTCCTGTAGATGTGTGTTGGCACACGGATTCGGCGTGTGTTTGGAGTGCTGGTATCAGCGGGACGCGGATGCAGTTGCGCGGGAGAGGCGTGTTCTCGCTAGAGGCGGCAACAGCGGAATGCGGCGGGGATAAGACGGGTCGAAGTCATCGGGTGACTCCGTGGTTGTAACTCCAGAAGACCAGGCCGAGGGTGACGAGGGCGATGAAGATTTCGCCCAGCACACCGACCACCAGCGGCCGCCAGCCTTGGCCGACTAGGTCTTTGAGGTTGGTGCGCAGACCGACCCCGGCGAACGCAGGCAGGAAGGCCCATTGCGACAGGCTCGCAAGACTGCCAAGCTGCTCCTTGGTGAAGAAGCCCGCGGTGGCGAGAAACGAGATGGCGAGGAAGCCGAGAATGAACTTGGGGAACTTCTGCCACAGGAAAAGGCCCTTGTGCTCCACCACCGCGGCCTGTCCGCGCGAGGCCCAGTAAACGGCGTATCCCAGCACCACAAAGCCGATGAACGACGAGCGCGCGGTCTTGGCTAGGATGGCCCAGCGGCCGGCCTCCTGCCCGAAGAGTGAGCCGGTAACGATGGATTCCGCCGTGTTGTCCACGGCCAGCCCGGACCACATTCCGTAGGCCTGCTGGCCCATGCGCAGCAGGTGGCCGATTGCGGGAAAGGTAAAGAGCGCGATGGCCCCCAGGGTGAGAATGGCGGCGATTGCGGTGGTCGTGTCCTCCTCGTCGGGATCGATGGCCCCCTGTGCGGCCATGATTGCGGTCACACCGCAGATCGACGAACCGATGGCAAGCAGGCTGGTGAGCTTGGGCGGCAGGCGGAAGATGCGGCCCAGCAGCGTCATCACGGAGAGCGAGAGGACCAGCTCGACTGCCACCAGCAACAGTGAGAGGCCACCGATGTGCAGCACGTCCTGCAACAGGAAGCGCGAGCCCACCAGGACGATTCCCAGCTTGAGCCAGAGCTCATAGGTGGCCACGCCAGGGCGGAAGATGGCGGCGACGCCCAGGGTGTTGGAGACGATGAGGCCGAGAAGAATGGCCCACAGGACGTACTCGATTTGCGGGAACGAAAGATGGTACTGGGTGCGTAAAACGCCGCCGGCGCCCTCCATTGACTTGCCCAGCAATCCTATGGCGAAGAGCAACGCGATGCCGGGCAGCGTGGCCGCCAGGCTCGTAGGCTTGAGCTGGGCCTCGGCGGCGATGGACATCGGGATGGTCTGCGTGGACATTGGGCGAGCTTCTGCGAATCGTTGCGGGTCGAGACCGGTGAGTTGCTCTCGCACCATAGCGGGGTGAAATTAAAAGCTGATTTGGTGGATGATGCCGAGGCGGATCAGTGCGGCCAGCGCAAGGCCGATACCGACCGCGAGAAGATCAACGTTGATGGGCAGCCGGTGTCTAGAATGCGACTGCAAAGGGCGGCTTCTGTCGGGGTTTGCCATTTGACTCCTGAGTGGCTCTGCTTCCTGTTTGGCTTGCCGGCTGATCTTGAGTGGGCACAATGAAAAAGCCCACCTATCGCGCTCTGCGCTGATACGTGGGCTCCTGAATCTCAAAGGCTGTATTTCTAAACTTTGCCTAGACGGGGGATCGACCAGCGCAGCAGCAGCTCTTGCCCATGCAACAGGGGCAACAGAACCACATACAGGCTGCGGTATACACCAATCCCATGTCGTGAGAATACTGTGTCGTTAATCACAAGTCAAGTCCGGCAGGCGAGAAAATCCTGGGAACACAGCCAGATATTCTAAAAACAAGGAGTTAAAAGAGGAAACCCACGCAGCGCGGTGGGGGCTGTTGCGTGGGTATTCCGGTAATGCAACGAAGTGGGTGGACTTCGTTGTGGCCGACTCAACCCGAAGGGAGTCTAGTCACACACTTAGCCTAGTGCGGAATTGCGACAGAGTCAAGAAGAAATGGTGACAATGTCATACCACCATAGGATGATCCGTGGTCTGTACCCCGCCCTCGCCGGTTTCCTCCTTGGTTGCTCGCCGCCCGCTACGCCCCTCAAATCCTCCCAAATATCCTATGTATCTATGCTAGCCAGCATCTTGTCCAGCACGGAATGGTCGATCTCGCATCCCAGGCCTGGCTTGGCGGAGGCGTAGATGTATCCATCCGGCTGCACCCGGAAGCTGTCCTTGACGTAGGGCAGATCGGCCGCGCCCTGCAGGTCGGCCACGCCTGCCTGAGGCAGCGTCTTCTCGAACCATGGAGCGTTCGGCATGGCCAACTCGCACTGGAAGTGGACGGCATGATCGAACATGTTGCCCCAGTTGTGCGGGACGCACGGCAGTTGGAAGCACTCGGCCAGGTGTCCCACCTTCATCCCGCTGGTGATGCCGCCGATATTGTCCACGATAAACCGCACCGCGTCCGTCGCGCCACGGCGCAGGTACTCCGAGTAGTGGTACGGCGAATCGATGAACTCCCCGATATGCACGGGCACATCCACCTTCTGGCAGAGCTCCGCCAGTCCGTCGATGTCCGACGTGGGCAGCGGGTCTTCGAAGCCCACGTACCCCAGCTTGTCCAGCAGGCGTCCAACCTGGAACGCCTGCGGCCGGTCATACGCTCCCACCGGATCCAGCAGCAGCGAGAAATCGTCGCCCACGGCCTCGCGCACTGCCGTACATATCTCCATGTCCAGCTTGTAATTGTCCGGGTTCGGCTCACTTCCCCCCGGCGGATGAATCTTGTACGCCTTGAATCCGGCGGCCTTGCATCGTTTCACCTCGTCGACAAAGTCTTCCAGCTTGGGGTGATGTTGCGAGCTTCCGTAGGCCATGACGCGATCGCGATAAGCGCCGATGATTCTGTAGGTCGGCAAGCCAACCGCCTTGCCAAGGATGTCCCAGAGGCAGTTATCGATGGCGGATGCGTAGCTGAGCTGCCCCACGCGGCGCAGATCGGGCGCCCACTGCGTTGTGAACTGCGGAAGGTCCAGCACGCTCTTGCCCGTTAGCTTCCCTTTGGCGTAATCCAGCCAGCCCAGGTTGCTCCAGTTGGTATGGAAGTAGCGGGCGTCCAGGGTGTAGTTGCCTTCAATCCCGCTGGTGGTCACAATGGAGGCGACCTGCTCGGTTGGGCTTGGCGGTCTGAGGGACGAAGACGCTCCAGCCTGCACCGCTGCGGCAGGCGCGGGCGTCCGGCCGGGCGCGCGGTTGATCACATAGACTTTGACCTCCTTGATGGTGAGGTCCGGCAGGTCGCCCCGCTTGACGCCTACAGCCTGCGCAGCCGCGTCCACTGGGTTGGTGAGCGAAGTTGCAGTAGCGGCTGTCAAGGCCACGGCGGAGGCAGCGGAGCCGCTCAGAAAGCTGCGGCGCGATACGGGTGATGCTGGCATAAGTCTCTCCTGGGTGTACGGTACGCGCCGATAGGGTGCATCGAAGCGATGCGAAACTATCAGCTTTAAAATTCCACTGTCAATCCGTGTCGCAGTCAGGTAGTGGGTCAATTTGAATTGAATGACTGAAGTCTCCGAAGACGTTACGGGCATAATGCAATTACTTCCGGATTGCGCATTTCCGAGGACGAAAGCCGGACCAGCGGCCCGCGCCTGCATGTTAGGTCAGCGCGTTGAGGGAGGCTCCACTTCCTCGCTCTTTCCACTCGAGTCCCACTGCTACTGCGAGCAAGGCGATTGCGATCGTTGTCATGAATACAAAATGTTCCGAGGCAATAACGTACACGGACCCCACAAGAGCCAGCAGGGCGCAAGAGCCGGGAGATGGGTGTCTGAAGACTTGCTTGATGGCTCGGGTTCCGACACGAAAGGCGATCAGAAACCCTAGGATGAACACGATCAGAGTTGCCATTTGCCATCTGGGCGACATGGGAATGTTGATGATTGCGTGGGCAATCATGGATGGAACCAGAGAACGGGTGTAGGCGAAGACGGTCCCCAATCCCAGGGCGAGACAAAACAGGCTTGCAACCATGGTGATGTTGTAGGCATTGGCAATGAGATATTGTTTGTGCGCAAATACAAAGAGGCAAGACGTGCCCAGGATAGCGGGAGCATCGCCCCAGTCTTCGGCCAACCGGCGCTGATAGTACCCACGGAAAAGCAGCTCTTCCAGAACCGGGACCACCGCATAGCTGAATATCCCTGCGAAGAGCCAGAACTGCCATCTACGCCATGACATGTCAAAGAACGCCTGCCGCCAGGGCACCATCGCCCCAAGGGGATGAACGGCGTCCACCAGCGAGTGAACCAGCGCCGGACATTCTGAGAAGCAGGCTGCAGTGAATCCCGCGAAACAGAGCCAAGCCCAGGAACGGCCCGCACGGGTGAGCCCGTAGGCCTTTGGGCCGCGTCGGCGGTACCACCAATTCAACGGGATTATCAGCAGGAAATAAGATCCATACTGAAGAGCCCAGATCAATAACAGCTGACGGCTCGCGAGCAACAGCTCCGCGTTTGTCGTATGGTTCGTGAGCAGGGCGAAAGGATTCGCAACCGAAAAGACTCGCCAACGGGAGAGCAACTCGATGATCTTGTCTTCGAGCGCTCCCGCAGCCAGATAGACTCCGAGTACTTCGAGGAGAGCAGCAGCTCGTTTCAAGACGCCTCCGTCCTCACGAAACCTGCCGCTTATATTACGAAAGCACGTTTCATCACGCAATAAACGCAAGACTTGGGAAGTCGGCAATCCGGAAATATTCGGCCTCCGGCTCGACCAAACGCTCAGTCGTAGTACATGAAAACGGCGTTCCGGGTAACTTCGTTCGACCCGGACTTCAAACTGACCCACTACGCGCAATCGGGATTCCTGCGGTGCGTCCTGTGCGTTGAGCGGTCGATTCGATCTCCAGACCGGTTTTCCCGTAAACTTTCTGCATGACGATGACCCACAGACTCCCAGCCACCGTCCTCCTCCTCGCCTTTATGCTTACCCCCGGCCTGCCCGCGCAACGTCTCTCCGCCGACGGAGCGCAGCAGACCTTCGCCGCGCTCTCCGACCAGTTTTTCTCCGAGGTTTATTTCAAGTTCTCGCCCACCAGCGGCACGCAGGCGGGGCTGCATCAGTACGACGCGCAGTTGGAGGACTACTCGGCCGCGGGCGTGCAGACGGAGGTCGCCGCGCTGCATGAGTACGAGAAGAAGGTGCAGGCAATCGACCCCAGCGCGCTGGACGCTCCGCAGGCCGCGGACCGCGACATTTTACTCAACAACATTCGCTCGCAGTTGCTCTCGTTGGAGGTGATCCGCGGGTGGGAGAAGGATCCGGACAACTACTCATCGGGGATCACCGGCTCGGCCTTCGTCATTATGGAGCGGCCCTATGCGTCGGCGGACACCCGGCTGCGCGCCCTGGTGGAGCGCGAGAAGAAGATGCCGCAGGCGCTGTTGGAGGCGCGCAAGAACCTGAAGAACCCGGCGCGCATTTCAACCGAGATTGCGCTGGAGCAGATCGACGGCGACCTCAGCTTCTTTCAGAACGATGTGCCTAGCGCGTTTCTGACCGGGCCGGATGCGGCGACCGACGCGGCCACCAAGGCGGAGTTTGCCAAAACCAATGCTGCGGTCATTGCCGCGCTCAAGAGCTATGGCGCGTGGATGAAGAGCGATCTGCTGCCGCGCTCCAACGGAGACTTCCGCCTCGGCGCGGACACCTTCGAGAAAAAGCTGGCCTACGACGAGATGGTGGATATCCCACTGGACCGTCTTCTGCAAATTGCGATGGATGACCTGCACAAGAACCAGGCAGAGTTTGCCCGCGTAGCGAAGCTGATCGGTCCAAACAAGTCGCCGCAGGAGGAGTTGAAAGAACTGCAGGGAATGTATCCTCCTCCTGACCAACTGCTGAGCACGTTCCATCAGACCTTCAATTCGTTGATCTCGTTTATCCGCGCTAACCACATCATCACGATCCCCAGCGATGTGCAGCCCACACTGGAGGACACGCCGCCGTTCATGCGCGCGACGACCTTTGCTTCGATGGACGCGCCGGGGCCGTTCGAGACGCACTCCACCAAGGCCTACTTCAACGTGACCCTGCCGGAGAAAGACTGGACGCCGGAGCACATCGCCGGGCACATGGCGCAGTTCAATGTGGGCACTATCGTCTCCACCAGCGTGCACGAGGCGTACCCAGGCCACTACGTCCAGTTCCTGTGGATGCCGCAGTTCGGCAGCAATATCCGCAAGTTGCTGGGCGCGAACACCAACGTCGAGGGATGGGCGCACTACTGCGAGCAGATGATGCTGGACCAGGGCTATGCCGCTGCGCCGGCTGACGCGACACCCGCGCAGGTGCGGCAGGCGCGGCTCATCCGCCTGGGGCAGTTGATGGATGCGCTGCTGCGCGACGCCCGCTTCGTCAACTCCATCAAGCTGCACACCGGCCAGGGAGAGCCGGAAGGGAAGTGGACGCTGCAGCAGGCGGAAGACTTCTTCGTGAAGCAGGGGTACCAGACACAAGAGATCGCCGAGGTGGAGACTAAGCGCGGCACGGGCGATCCGACGTATCTCTACTACACGCTGGGCAAGCTGGAGATCATGAAGCTGCGCGAGGACGTGAAGGCCAAACAGGGCGCGGCGTTCAGCCTGCAACAATTCCACGACGACTTCATGCGACAGGGCTTCGCGCCCATCAAAGTGATCCGCAAAGCCATGTTGGGGAATGATTCGCCGGTGCTTTAGGGGATGGCGGCGTGCCGTTTTCTCGACTGCTCAGTTACGGCTGGCGTTGGATAGCCTTAGCGGCCATGAGCAGTCGGAAAGCGGTAGCGGCCACGAAAAGAAAAGTACTCCGACAATTCCTAGCAACAGCGCACCCCAATGGTAAGTGCCAGCTCGGGATGGCAACATTACCGACACGACGAAAACCGCAATCTGCATGACGCTTCCCGCGATTGCCCAAACTCTAGCAGACGGCCACCTCTTCCACAGGGTCCACCAAGCTAGCGCAGAGATGATGACCACCGCGACTGACAACGAAGCCATGACGAGCAGCCAATGGAGTTGGTGAGTGTGGTGACCGTCCAATATGTATCGAATTTCTCTCACCACGACTTGTGAGTGAATCAATAACAAGGCCGCGAAGCCCCAGCATAAGACTCTTCGTACTAGGTTCACATCGTCATTTGTCATGCAGACCTCGGTATGGCCCACCTTGGCTTCGCGTGGTTCTACCCCGCCTTAAACATCTGCTTCATGCCGCGCAGCGCCTGGCGGGTGCGCTCCTCGTTCTCGATCA
>Ga0326727_10013672_pt1 | contig 17952 bp, 16 predicted proteins | sample MB2enrmetagenome_FD_207643 | JGI IMG/M metagenome (GOLD analysis project Ga0326727, IMG submission 207643) | Lab enriched peat soil microbial communities from McLean, Ithaca, NY, United States - MB29MY | ecosystem: Environmental > Terrestrial > Soil > Wetlands > Peat | place: USA: New York...
CTCATCGCCTACACGCTGGCGCTCACGCGCAACTGGTGGGGGCCTCCTCCCGATCCGCCGCCACAAAGTGTTGCGCGCGAACCGTTCCTGACCAAAGCCGTCATTGTCGCGCTGGTGGCCATCCTGCTCATCGCAGGAATCTGGCCCCATGGATTGCAAATTCTGATGGGGGTGCGGCCATGAAGCTCTGGAAGAGATTGATGTGCACCGCGCGCCGCAAGAGCCCCTGGCTCTTCCACATGAACTCGGGCAGTTGCAACGGTTGCGACATTGAAATTATTGCCGCGCTCTCGCCGCGTTACGACGCCGAGCAGTTGGGCGTGCTTCTGCAAGGCAGCCCGCGGCACGCGGACATTCTCGTGGTCACCGGCCCGGTCACCAACAAAGCCGTCCACGCCGTGAAGACGGTCTACGACCAGGTCTGCGGACCCAAGGCCGTCGTCGCCATCGGCTCCTGCCCGGCCACAACGAATGTGTTTATCGACAGCCGCACGCTCGCCGGCCCGCTCGACAAGCACGTGCCCGTCGACGTCTTCGTGCCCGGCTGCCCGCCGCGGCCCGACGCCATCATCGCCGGCGTCGTCAAAGCGGCAACGCTTCTGGCCGATCGCGGAAATGACTCGCCGAAGCCTGCGATTGTCATTGCGGAGACCGTCGTGGAGGTGCAGCCATGAACCCGATGCTCACCGCTCTCGCCCGCATGCTCATCTTTCCCGGCCTGCTCTTCGCCGTGCCCGCCGCATGGTTCTTCCTTTGGGTCGAACGCAAAGCCGTCGCCCGCATGCAGGAGCGCGTCGGACCGCCCTTCATGCAGCCCTTCTGGGACTTCATGAAGCTGCTCGGCAAAAGTACTCCGCCGCGCCCCGGCATTGCCGGCTTCATCATGCGCGCCTGGCCGCTGATCGCGGTTGCGTCCGCGGCCGGAGCGGTGGGATTGCTTCCCGTGCTGCCCGCATCAGGCGGCTTCGAAGGCGACCTGATCCTGTTGCTCGCACTGCTGGAACTGCCTTCGATATGCATCATCGCCGCGGGCTTCTCGTCGCGATCCATCTTCGGCGAAATCGGTTCGGCGCGCGAAGCCGCACTGAGCGTCTCCTACAACATCGTTTTTCTGCTGGCCATCGTCTCCATCGCCGCCTCACAGCACACCTTCCGGCTCGAAGCACTGGCGTCGATGCATCCTTCGTTCCTCACCGTTCTCGGCATCATTGCGATTCTCATCTGTCTGCCCGCCAAGCTGCATATCAACCCCTTCTCTCTGCCCAATGCGGAGCAGGAGATCTACGCCGGACCGATGACCGAGTACGCCGGCCCCGAGTTGGCCATGTGGGAGCTCGCACACGGCCTGGAGTGGGTTGCCGCCACCGGTCTCGTCGCCACACTCCTGACGCCTCACAACATCGTCCCGCACATCGCGCTGGCTTGGGCCGCTACGCTCCTCGCTGGCTGCATCTTTGTCGTGCTCTCAGTCGCCGTCGTACTGCTGCTCTCGGTGCTGGCCGCGGCCACGGCGCGCCTCGCCATCGATTCCAGCGTGCGCTTCTACTGGCAGTGCACGCTCATCTTCGCGGTGCTTGCCATCTCGTCCGCCCTCTTTGTGAGGTTCTGGTCATGAACATTCTCACCATGCTCTGGAAGAATCTGCGACGCGGCTACCAGACCCTGCTCTTTCCCGCGCGGCCCAAAGTCACAGCGCGCTTCCGCGGCCTCGTCCAGTTCGATCCCGCGCTGTGCACCGGTTGCGCCGTCTGCCGCATGCGCTGCACCTCGCGCGCCATCGAGTTCAAGGCCGGCAAGGGCGAGTTCACGTGGAGCTACAACCCCGGCCAGTGCACCTTCTGCGGCCGCTGCGTGGAGGGTTGCATCGAACACGCGCTCAAGGAAGGCCGCACCGAGCACGCGCTCTCGCAGCAGCAGGACACGCCGCCAATTTACGTGACGCAGGGCGAGCTAAGAAAGTCCTACACCGTAGCCCGCCGTCCGCCCACTCCGAAACCGGCCGCCGCACCAGTCGCAACGCCCGCACCGAACCCCGCTGTTGGAGGCACATAATGATCGCTCTCGAAACCATCCCGGAAAAGTTGGGCATTGCTGAACAGTGGACCGAGAGCCGCGGCACCCACTGGCTCAACCCCGGTTCCCTCAGCGTCCGCAAGGTGGCTGCGGTGATGAACGAAGTGCGCGCGCGCTTCATCACTATCACCGCCTACCAGTTGCCCGGCAACGAAGGCTTCCGGCTGGAGTACCACTGGGACCTCGAAGGCCGCCTGCTCGGTTTCCCCTTCGTGATCGCCGGCAATTCAATGGAAAGCATCTTCGACCTCTGCGAAGCGGCGGACTGGATCGAGCGCGAAATTCACGAGGAGTATTCCATCGATTTCACGGGCCGCGAGTACGAGCCGCTGCTGCTGCGCAAGGGCGACAAGACGGGCGTGAACCTGCGCGAAGACCCCAATGCGCAGCCCAAGCCGGCCGCAGCGGCGCCGGGACAAAAGGAGGTCGCACTATGAGCTACAAAATCCCCATGGGGCCCTACCATCCCGGTCTTGAAGAACCCTACAAACTCGACATGATCTGCGAAGGCGAGACGGTGCAGGATGCCGAGCTGAATATCGGCTTCAACTTCCGCGGCATCGAGCATCTGGCCGAGACGCGCAACTATTTCCAGGTGATCGCGCTCATGGAGCGCGTGTGCGGCATCTGCTCGTTCATCCACACTCTAACTTTGTGCCAGGCCATGGAGAAGCTCGCGGGCCTTGAAGCCCCGCCGCGCGCCCGGTACATTCGCGTGGTCATGGCGGAGCTCGAGCGCCTTCACTCGCACGTGCTGTGGGCGGGCATCGCCGCCAAGCTCATGGGCTTCAAAACCATGTTCATGACCTGCTTTGCCTTGCGTGAAAAAGTCATGGACGTGCTGCAGGCGATCTCCGGCAATCGCGTGAACTACTCCATGAACCGCGTGGGCGGTGTCAACCGCGACGTCGAGGACCCGCTCGCCCTGATCCCGCTGCTCGACGATCTGGAGCGCGAGATGATGCGCACCGTGATTCCCATCTTCACCACCAGTTCCACGGCGCGTTCGCGCTGCGCGGGCATCGGCGTTCTCACACCCGAAAAGGCCGTCTCCTGCGCCGTGGTCGGTCCCACGGCCCGCGCCTCGGGCATCAACCAGGACTTGCGCCGCGATGCGCCCTACGCGGCCTATGCCGAAATGAAGTTCGAGGTTCCGGTGGAGCAGGCCGGCGACGTGCGCGCCCGCCTCTTCGTGCGCGCTCTGGAAATCATGGAGAGCTGCCGCATCCTGCGCCAGGCGCTCACCGATATGCCGCCGGGCGAGATCGCAGTGGGCGGCGACAAGTTTAACTTCGTCACCGGCACCGCCACCAGCCGCGTGGAAGCGCCGCGCGGCGAGGTCATGTATTCGGTAAGCTGGAAGGAGGGCTCGCGCAATCCGGCACGCGTGCACGTGCGCACACCCACCTACGCCAACATGCCGGCGGTGCGCTGGATGGTGCGTGGCGCGCGCCTCGCCGATACCCCGCTCATCCAGGCCTCCATCGATCCCTGCTACTCCTGCACGGACCGGTAGAAATAGCGGCATTAGTTGTAGCGCCGGTCTCCAGACAGGGGTCCCCGGCGAGCGATCTTTGCTCACTGGGGTGGGAGACCGGCTGTACTGGCGGCGTCCACGCCCGCACAAGGCTCGGTTTGTATCCCGCTCCCTTGTTCCCTTGCTCCCTCGCTCCCCGTTTTTCTATTCCCTACTCCCTACTCCCTATTCCCTGTTCCCTGTTTTTCTCCCCCGCAACCCGCGAAAATCGACTACTCTTGCCTTGTCGCATATGTCGCGTTATTTTGCCAGGGTCCGGGAAGCACTCTATCATGCCTTTGCCCATGACGTTGTCAATACGGCAAAGGCCGCGGCTTATTCCGCCGTGCTCATGTTTTTCCCTGCCCTCCTGGTGATCACCACGCTGGTGGCCCAGGTGGAGGAGGGTCCCTCGCTGATGGGCGAAACCCGCGCCGTCCTCGAGCAGTTCGTGCCCCCCGAAACCCTCGATCTCGTACAGTCCTCCATCCTCACGCACCAATTCCACTCCGGCCGGGTGATTCTCTCCGCCACCCTCCTCAGCCTTTTTGCGGGCCTCGGCGTCATGCTCTCGCTCATGGAGGGCTTTCGCCGCGCCTACCGGCTTCCGCCCGAAAGCTGGACCTTCTGGGGCCGCCGCGCCCGCGGCCTGTTGCTGGTGTTCATCGTGCAGGTTCCGCTCACGCTGGCCTCGCTGGCCATTGTCTTCGGTCACCAGATCGAGCTGTGGATGATCGACAACGCCGTTCACGACATGAAACATGTCGTCATCTTCTTCTGGCGCATGGTCCGCTGGACGGTCAGCGGGGTTGCCATCGTCGCCGTGCTCACCGCGCTCTACCACTTCGGCACGCGGCGCACCGAGCATTGGGCCTGGGTAGTGCCGGGCGCCATCGCCGGCACCATCATCTGGTTCCCCGCCACACTGGCCTACGGCTGGTACGTCACCAGCGTGGCCAATTACACCCGCATCTACGGCTCCTTTGCCGCCGGCATCGCCACCCTGGTCTGGCTTTACATCACCTCGTTCAGCGTCTTGTTAGGCGCGGAGCTGAACGGCGTTCTCTACTGGGAGCGCCAGATCCAACTGGCAGGGGAAAGAACCGAGCCCGAACTGGCCCGCGCCTCCCAATAAGCCCTTTCCTGTAATTAGGCCGTTGGAAGCAGCGCCGGTCTCCTGACCCGCACATTGCCGCTGGTGCCGTGGACGGTGCCACAGGCGCGAGCTAATGGGTACAAGGAGCAATGCCACTCCACGAGCCCGCGTAGCGGGCAAAAGACGCTAGCCCCAGGCGCAAGCCTGGGGAGAGAGATCGCAACGCGTATCGCAAGCCCGCTTTAGCGGGCGTAAGATTCCCCGCCCATTCCCGTCCCTGTCCTTCCATTTACAATGTGGTCAGCAGCGCCCCTTTGCCCCTTTCCACCAACTAAAACTTTTTTGCCCCAAATTGAATTGCCTCCGGAGCTTTTCTGATGACCTTTGCTGATCTCAACATGACGGATTCCCCTTCGCAGCGCCGCGCCAAGATTGTCGCCACGCTCGGGCCCGCCTCCAATACGGAGCCCGTGATTCGCGACCTGATCCACGCCGGCGTTGACGTGGTCCGGCTCAATTTTTCCCACAGCACCCACGAGCGCAAAGCCGCCGTCATTCAGAAAATCCGCAAGGTGAGCAAGGAAGAGCGCAAGCCGCTTTGCATTCTGGGCGATCTGCAGGGGCCCAAGATTCGCACCGCGCTGCTCAAGGATCATCAACCCGTGCTGCTCAAGGCCGGCCACCGGCTCATCATCACGCCGCGCGAGGTGCTGGGCACCGCGTCGTGCGTCGGCACCACCTTCAAGACCCTCGCCGAGAATGTCGAGCAGGGCTCGCGCATTCTGCTCTCCGACGGCCTCATCGAGTTGCGCGTCCACGAAGTAAACGGCGAAGATGTGGCCTGCGATATCGTCAACGGCGGCCTGCTGGGCGAACACAAGGGCATCAATCTTCCTGGCGTGCTGGTGCGCACGCCTTCGCTCACTGAGAAGGACGCTGAAGACCTCGAGTTCGCGCTCAAGCACGGCGTTGACGCCGTCGCCGTCTCCTTTGTGCGCACCGCCGAAGACGTGAGCCTGGTGCGCAACCGCGTGGCTGCGCTCGGCGGCCACACCTGGATCATCGCCAAGCTGGAAAAACCGCAGGCCGTCGAGCATCTCGACGCCATCCTGCAGGTTTCCGACGGCATCATGGTGGCCCGCGGCGACCTGGGCGTGGAAGTTCCGCCGGAAAAAGTTCCCGCCATTCAGAAATTCATCATCCGCCGCGCCGCCGAGTACTCCAGGCCCGTCATCACCGCCACGCAGATGCTCGAGTCCATGATCGAGAATCCGCGGCCCACGCGCGCCGAGGTCTCCGACGTCGCCAACGCCATCTACGACGGTACCGATGCCGTCATGCTCTCCGGCGAATCGGCTGTGGGCAAGTATCCCGTGGAATCCGTGGCCATGATGGCGCGCATCGTCAGCGAAACCGAGCGCCACATCCAGGAGAACCTCGGAACCGGAGCCCGGGAGCGCCCCACCCATCTCTCCATCGCCGAAACCATCTGCGAAGCCACCGCCCACGCCGCCGACGATCTCGACCTGCGCGGCATCGCGTTATTTACCGAGTCGGGCGTCACCGCGCGCCAGCTCTCCAAGTACCACCCCTCGGCGCCCATCTTTGCGCTCAGCCCCGTTGAGGTCACCGTCAACCGCCTCAATCTTCTCTGGGGCACCACGCCCATCCGCTGCCCCAAGGCCAACACCACTGAAGCCATGGTCGATCTTGCCGAGAAGATGCTGGAAAAAAGCGGCTACGTGCGCCCCCGCGAGGTCATCGCCATTGTGGCCGGCACCCGCACAAAATCCGGTTCCACCAACTTCATGCGCCTGCACGTGATGGGCGAAAACGCTGCCGCGCAAGCCCATACTTCCACGGCCGCCAGCAGCGCCCCCGCAGGCAAAAAGCGTGCGCCCCGCTCTGCGCGTTCTCTAGAAGCGCAGAAGCCGGAATTCTCTGAGGCCGCAAGATCCCTGGCCGCAAAATACTGACTGCCTGCTTTCGATCGCCAGGTCGGCCCTGCAGCCGAACCTCATTTTTGCGATCACGGCATTTTGAGTTTTCGCAGGAACGCTTCGATACGGGCGCGGCTCACGCCGAGGGTTCGTTCCAGCAGCTGAGTGACCTCGATCCCCTGCTGAGCCCCTTTTTCCAGAACGAATCCGAGACCGACACCATCACTTCCCCACCGAACAGTTTTTGCATAGACGGTGATGCTTCGGAAACGGTTTGGTTGATCCCGGTCTGTCAAGGTGACTCGGATCACCGTGCCGGGGTACCAGCGCTCATTGGTAATGATGTAGATCCCCGTCGCACTGATATCACGCACCTTATGCGCCATCGGAAGGCCGCCGGTGAAGAAATAGGCAATCAACCCCGGCAGCACCTCCCGCTGTGCTTTGCGCGGGTCGGCAGGATCTCTCAGCAGCAGATTCGTGAACCAACTCCTCGATTCCAGCCTTTTCTTCCAGGGGCTGGTTTCGATAGGCAGTGAGGCCGTAAGCTCTTCTGTGCCAGCCACTTCTCCACCAGCAATCTCTGCCATTACGGGCGCAGCATCGGTGCACGTGGCCGGCGAACAATCTACTACGATTTGCGCCGGTTCCTCTGTGGCTCGGCCGGTTTGTTCTGCGGAGGAAGTGATGGCGAATTGCTCCAAAAAAGTCTCCAGAGAGCTGGGCGCTTTAGCCCTTCCTTCCTTCAGTCTCTGCAAATACTGCTTCATCTCTTCGGGTTCTGAGATGATCAGCCGATCGCCGACGCACATGTCTCCCGTGGCCAGGGTGTGTACCGGAAAGACCAGCACGCTCAGGGCTCTTGCACTCGAAATGGGCAGGCTGGCAAAGGGAAACGACTCAACGGTAGCAAGAACCACACAATCGTTGGTGAGGAAGACCAAATCCACTGGAAAGCGGATGTTGGTTGGAGAGATTTCCAGGTAGGGAAGAATCCAGAGCCCGGTTCCGGCTTCCAGTTTCAGGTCTCGCAGGCACGCTTCAGCGTCATCAGTTGTAGCGTGGGCAGCTCTTACATCGGTGGCCACGAAACGTCCACAGGTTAGGCTATAAACGCAGTATTTCTCTGGACTTGTAACGAAGTCTAGCGTCGGCGCAACCTTGGACACTGCGTTTTGCCGAGCGGGTCCGAATCCTGCTGGTCCAAAATGCCCGATTTCCGCCATGGGTATCTCGCGTTCTTTTACCGTCAGGTTACGCCTTCAGCCTACGGACGAAAAGATGATTTCTTTCGTCCGTACCTCGCGCGTCACCCTGCGGCTCTTTGGTTTCCAGGACCATGATTCTTAGCCGTCATCGGAGGGCCGCTGCACGATCCAGGCACCCGCCTTTCTCGTTCTCTCGCCCCCGGCTTTCTTGGTCCGTCGTTCCCTGCCGGGGTCCCCGACGAGCGACTTTTGCTCGGTGGGGTGGCTCGGTCCCTCGTTTCCTGCATTCGGAGTATCCTTAGACGTCCCCGAAAATGTGGACCGAATGGGGTCCTGTCCCGGACACGGGAGGAAGTATGTTCGACGGTCTGGTATCGCTCACGACGTTGTTCGGCTGGGCGATTGTTCTCTGCGTATTCATCCTTATCGTTCTCATCGCCAAATCCATCTACAGCATTGGTCCTACGCAAATCGGCCTGGTGCGCAAGCGCTTTGGCGCAAAGTTGCCCGGCGACAACCCGGTCGCTTTCAAAGGCGAGGCCGGCTACCAGGCGGAACTGCTCATGCCCGGCCTGCGCTTCAAGTTCGTCATCATTTACGCGGTTGCCAAACATCCGTGGGTCCAGGTTCCGGCCGGTCAAATCGGCGTAGTCATCGCGCAAGTGGGCGCAGCCACACCGATCGGGGCCAAGTCGGGCGTCTACAAAAACGAGTTCGGCAACTTCACCGACGTTGCAAGCTTCGTGGCCAATGGAGGCCAAAAGGGTGTGCAGCGGCCGGTGCTTTCGCCCGGCATGCTGGCGCCCATCCATCCTGTCGCTTTCCTCATCATCACCAAGCCGCAGGTCTTCGGCGTTCCCATTACCGATACTTACCGCAAGTTGGCTGACGAGACGGGCCGGCTCACCTTCACGGCGTTCGGCCTGGAAGAGCGGCAGCTCGAAGTCACGCGCATTGCGCCCCGGCCCACCGAAAGCGGCAAGGTCGCAGACATGATCGGCATTGTCACCTCGCTCGAAGGCCAGCCGCTGCCGGCAGGTGCCATCGCCAGCCGTCTGGGCGTCTTCGACGATGTGGCGGAACTCGAAAAGAAGCCGGACACCACCGACTTCCAGCTCATCGCCGCCATCCTGGGCAGCAAGAACACGCTGCACAACAACTATCAGGATTTCCAGCAATTCCTCGATGCCGGAGGCAAGATCGGCCTGCAACACGATCCGCTTCTCTACGGCGCTTACAACCTGAACCCGTTCCTGGTGCGCGTCGAGCAGGTCCCGATGCTGGTCGTCGAGCAGGGGCAGGTGGCCGTGATCAAGGCCTACGTGGGCCTGCCCACTCAGGACACTTCCGGTGTCGGCTTCAAGTTCGGCAGCCTGGTGCGCCCCGGCCATCAAGGCATCTGGCAGGAAGCACTGCGCACCGGCAAGTATCCCATCAACCCGCGGATTTACGACGCCAAGGTCGTCCTCACCGCAATCCTCAAGCTCGACTGGGCCAAGGACGTCACCGGAGCCCACGGCCTCGACGCGCGCCTCGAGCCTATCATTGCGAAAAGTAACGAGGGCTTTGTCTTCTCCATCGACCTCCAGGTCCTCATCCACGTTCCCGACACCAAGGCTCCGCGCGTCATCTCCATGGTCGGCTCCATGGAGAATCTGGTGAACGAAGTCCTGCAGGCGGCCGTCGGCAATCTGTTCCGCGACAAGATCGGCGGCATGGAAGCCATCAAGTTCATCCAGACGCGCCAGGTCGTACAGGAGGAGGCATTCGCCTACATTCAACGGAAGCTCGCCGAGTACGAAATCGAAACCCGCGGCGTCTACATCCAGGACGTGGTCTACCCGGCCGCGCTGGTCACGGTACTCACCGAGCGCGAGGTGGCGCACCAGCAGGTAGAAACCTTCAAGATGCAGCGTCAGGCGCAGGACCAGCGCATTGAGACGGAGAAGGCCCGCGGCACCGCGGACATGCAGGCCCAACTGGCGCAAGCCGCGGTGGGCGTCGACATCAAGAAAAATAATGCCGAGGCGCGCAAGGCAGAAGCCGACGGCGAGTCCACTTATATTGAACGCACCGGCACAGCCCAGGGCGCCCAGGTTCGCGCCGTCGGCTTGGCCCGCGCCGAGGCCTATCAAAAGCAGGTTGCGGCCTTAGGCCAGGGTGCCACGGCTCTGGTGAATGCCATCGAGGCCCTTTCCCGGAGCAATGTGCCGTTCATGCCCAACACTCTGGTCGCGGGCGGCGGCGGCTCCATCGGCGGCGTAATCGAGGGGCTCGGTTCGCTCCTCATGCAGAAGGTCGCCCCCGGCGCAGCAGCCAGCCCCAGCGCGCCAGCTGTTTCCGCAGCTTCGCCGGACGCAGCGAAACCCGCCGACCCGCCGCAGCCGCCACCCAGCCCCGGCAAGGCGTAAGCGGGCTTTTGTAGCGCCGGCCTCCTGGCCGGCTGTAGCGGGGGTCTCCGGACCCCCGCGCCATTTCATACCCACCACAAAGTGGCGCGTCCCGTGGTCCGGCTTTTGAGACCCGGGAACCACAACCGGTGTAATATTCTTACCAACATCACAAATCAACTGACGCCGTGGGGATACGACCATGTGCCATGTCCGTCAAAGCAGGCTCGCCCTCGCACTTCTTGTTCTGGCCTTTGGATGGTGCCTTCAACCATGCCGCGCAAGCCAGGTCCCTTCGCCGAAGCCCGGCGAACCCACCGACCCGAAGGCGCTCAAAACCTTTCAAACGGCACAGGAGTGGGCGCAAAGAGGCAACCAACCCCTCGCCATCGAAGCCTACCGCAAAGCGAACCAGCAGGATGCTGGCCATTGCGGCCAATGCCTCAAGCGCGCGCACGCCATGGCAATCGCAATCGGTGACTTCAAAACCGCGGAAGCAATCCTCAGGGACTGGCTCCCGGCCGTAACCACCGATGCCGCGCGCGCCACGCTGCACTTTCAGATCGGAATTGCGCTCCAGCGAGAAGGAATTGGCGCCAAAAGCGACAAGCAGCGGGACTGCTTCGAGAAGAGCCTCGATGAGTTCCGCACCGCGCTTTCCCTGGATCCCACCGTCATCGGATCTCACTTTGGCATGGGGATTGACCTCGCTTATCTGCATCAGGACGACGCGGCGCGCCAGGAGTTTCGCGCCTTTCTCGATAAAGACAAGAGCGATGAAGCGGCGGACGCCAGGGCCGCGCGCTTTCTGGATCGCGTCGAACTGGCGCGCTCGCGGATGGCTCCGGCCTTCACGCTGACCACCCTGGACGGCCAGCACATCAGCATGGACAACCTGGCCGGCAAAGTCGTGCTCATCGACTTCTGGGCCACCTGGTGCGGTCCCTGCCGTGAAGCGCTACCGCATATTCGCAGAATCGCGCAGAAGTTCGAAGGGCAGCCCTTCGTGGTGCTCAGTGTGAGCCTGGACAGCGACGCGGCAAAGTGGAAGGACTTTGTAGCCAAAAACGAAATGACCTGGCTGCAGTACCGCGACGGCGGATTTTCTGGGTCCATGGCGAAGATGTTCTCGGTCGAAGCCATTCCGGCCACGTTCTCTATCGATGCCGACGGCGTGCTGGAAGACCAGCATGTGGGAGACGAAAACATCGAAGGCAAATTGAAGAAGATGATTGCCCACGCGGTGGAAATGGAGCACGCGAAACCCGCGCCGCCAGCGGCCAGTCAAGCACCGGGCAGCGGCAACTGAGCCCGAGGTCCTGGGAGAACGAGAACCTCAACGCGCTCACCCTCACTTCGCAAACAACGTAAGCGGCACCGCTTCCCCCATCGCCTTGTACCCCGCTGGCCCCGGATGCAAATGGTCACCGCAATCGAACGCGGGCGACAAGCGATCCGGATGCTCCGGGTCGCGCACCGCCGCGTCGAAGTCGATCACCGCATCGAAGTGGCCCTCGGCGCGAATCCACTGGTTTACCGCCTGCCGGTCCCGCTCGCTCATCGGCCCCGGATGATAGTAGTCCGAACCTGTGTAGGGCGTGATCGTGGCCCCGTACACGCGCAGCCCGTTTTCATGCGCCCGCTCGACGATCTGCTCGTACGCCGCAATCACGCGCTCCACCAGCGCCGCATGGTCCTCTGCGGAAACTTCGCCGGTCCGCGCCAGGCCGCCCAAATCGTTCACGCCCTCAAACACAATCACCCAGCGCGCCCCCGCCGGCGCCAGCACATCGCGGTCGAACCGCGCCAAGACATTCGGCCCCAGCCCGTCGGTCAAAAGATGATTGCCGCCAATCCCCTGGTTCGACACGCCGACGTTGCGCGTCTTTTTTTCAGCCTGCAGCCGCGCCGCCAGCGCATCCGTCCAGCGGTCATTGCCATTCGTCGTAGACCCGTGGCCATCTGTAATCGAATCGCCCAGAGCCACCACCACAGCCGCCTTTGCCGCCGCCTTCCCGTCCGCCCGAACATCGATTTCCGTCAGGTTGTACCAGTGATCCACCTTCTTCGCATCCGGCAGGTCCGCCGCGCCCACCCATTCGCCATGCGCGTAGTACGTCGTCGATCGCGACCCCGGATGCCCCGTCTCCTGCGCAGGCGGAGCCTCCAGATGAAACGTCACGGCCAAATCCGAAAGCGCCGTCACCGGCATTTCCACCGCATCGGAGACAAATTCCGCTCCCGGCGGAATCGTTACCTCCGGCTTGCCCGCAAATGTCACCGCGCGGTCGCTCGCGGGATCGATGGCCGCAGCCGCCGGTGACAGCGGATGCGCGATGTGCACCGATGTAAAGTGCAACGCCGCCGTACCGAACGCATTCGACAGATGCACACGCAACGCCGATCCGCCCAGCGACAGGTGCACAATCTGCCGCACGGTTGCATCGCGCAAATCGTCCAGAGGCAGCGCGTTGGCAGGCTCGGGAATCTGCTGCGAAGCCCCCCAGCTCGCCACCCACGCATCTGCCTTCGCTGCGCCCCGCTGGGCCAGCGCGCAGCTCGCCATCAACGCCAGGCCTATCAACACCAAGCCGAAAATGGCCGCCAATCTCCGTGTCTGTCTCATCGCCAATGCTCCCCACTTTTCTCTGCACGGTATTGAGTAACTGAGTAAGCGCTGCCAGCATATCGCCCCGGAGCATGCCCGTGCATCCCTGATTGATGGCGACGACAGAAGTTATAGTAAGCAAACCGCAGCGCATAGGCCGGCGTGTGGCCCGGCTCTGAGAAAGCAAACTGACCATGAAACCGGGTGCCCCGCGGTCCCGCCTTTGGCACCGGGGAACCACCAACACCGGGCATCTACAGGCTTCCGACCGCAAATTCACCGCGACATGGCGTGGCGTGCGGCGCACGCGGCCACCAGCCGATTCCTCCGCCTAAAGCTCGACCACGTTCAGGGCGGGGATAAGTTGGAAGTGTTTGACGTTGCTCGTAGCCACATCGAAGCCCAAATATAGAGCCGTGGCTCCGATGAGAAGGTCCTCGAAGTCGATGGCGATTCCCTTTGCCGCCTGCTCGCCTTCGATGCGGCCGGCAAGCTGGGCGATTTCTAGCGTAACGGGCAGCACGATCAGGTCGTGGAAGACGCCCTCGGTAAAGGCGCGCCGCCGTGCACGATCGGCGTCGGTTTTGGCCCGGTAGATACCGTGCGTTAGTTCTACGACGCTGACCACCGAGAGCGCGACATCGATCTCGCCATGCGCGGAGCGGATCGTGCGAAGGATGTCCTCAACCCCCTCGCCGCGACGATCGCTTTCGATCAGGATGCTGGAGTCGAGAATCAACCCCACGGGATCAGTCCCACGCCGGCGAATTGCGCGGCTTGCGGTTGCGGATGATCTCCTCGAGATCGGCGGCGAACCCGGCATCCATCACCGGCTTATACCCGAGTTCTCGCGTGCGCGCCTCGGCTATCGCGATGGACTCGGAGATGGAGCGGCGAGCAGGCTCCGCTGCGCGCAGTACGACAGCAGGCGCAGCATCGTTCTCGATGACGATTTCCACACCCAGGCGGACGCGGGCGATCAAACCGGCGAAGTCGCGAGCGGCGTCAGCTTCGGAGATGCGAATCGTTGCCATACTCAAGATGATACCTCGATTTCGATACGCTGTCCGGGAAAGGATCCGTAGGCAGGCGGCCCGGCTCTCAGGGTAGCAAACTCACCACGACAGGGGCGGGATGCCGCGCTGACAAAACCTCCGGAGAGCACGTACACTATTGTCGTTTCAGAGTTCAAAAACCAATTCCAGGCAACGCCGCCGTAGGAGGGATTCACAACATGCACTTACGGTGCTTCCGGGCCCAGTTACTTTCTCGTTGCTGCTTGGCCTTTTTCCTTGCCCCGATTCTCAGCCCTTCGCATCCAGCCTTCTCTCGACCCATGAATGGGCAGCAAGAGACGCCGAAGACAAATGCACCAAACGCTGAGGTTGAGAAACAACTTGCGATTTTGTCTTCCTATTCAGTCGGGGTCACGACGCTGAAAGACTTTTACTCTGACAAGTGGAGCGCCGGCGACGCCCTTCGCATGAAGCTGGGAATTGTGAAGGCCCTGTTCGGCAAGGATCTGAAGGTAGAATTCGACATCGGCTGGACAGGGCACAACAAGCCGGAGGTGAGCGAAGTTGTGCAGCAACAGTTTGAGAGTGCCCGCCTCCTTGCTGAAGACGGCGTGAAATCAAGCTTTTCGCCAAGCACCTTCCAGCGGGGCGGAAACGCCAGTGTGACCAAGATCTACGCACACCTGAAATTCGTTGGCGGCACGCTCACGAGCATTGAGAAGAATTTCTAAACAGGGCGGCGGGCGACCCGGATCTTCAGGAAGCAAACTCACCACGACAGGTTTCGTGAGCTGGCTCGGAAAGCAAAAAGGCTACCGGCCCGCCAGCGGTTCACGGTCCACGGTTCACAGTTTCCGAGTCCCATAGTCCCTCAGTCCCTTAGTCCCGTTTTTCTCGGTCCCTCGCTCCCTTGAGCGCAGTGCCGATTCGGGTGAACCCTTCCCAAAACGCGGCCTCGGAAAGCTACCACAACCTGCCACCTTCGCACAAGACTTGCAATTCCCTGCGCGTACCCCTACTATCCGCATTAGAAACCGGCCTGCAAAGCAGGTGGGTGATCAACGCTGGTTGAACCAACATTCAATGAACAGGAGCTCGACTCGACAATCGGTTTTGTGTGCAGTGTCCGCCAGTCCGGAATGCCTAATAAACCGCGGGGAGTTCCGCCGTCTTAGGACGGGTTCACCAGCGCATTGCTCACGGCCCAGTGGGCCGGGTTCTACCTTTCCCCTCGCGATAGCTCAGTCGATGGGCTGACCTTCCGGTTTTCCCCCTTGCTGACCGGCCGTTACTGCTAACACCGCTAGCTCCGCTGTCTTATCCTGTCTAGAAGTGCATCCAGTCCTCTTTCACATCGGGGCCGTCCTCATTCCGTCCTACGGCGCGGTCACCGCGCTGGGCGTGCTGCTGGCGCTCGGGCTCACGCAGCTCACGGCGCGCGTGGCGGGCCGCGACATAGATCTCGACGCTGGCAAGGTATGGAATCTCTGCGTTCTGAGCCTGTTTGCGGCGCTGGCCGCGGCGCGACTGCTGCTCGTCATCGTGAACTGGAGCGCGTTGCGCCTGCATCCCGCGTGGCTGCTGGGACTGGCGATGGTGCATCATCCGCTGCTGGCCGGCACGGGCGCGCTGGCGGGCGCGGGATGCGCTCTCTGGTACGCGCGGCACAGCAATATGCCGCTCGCCGCCACGGCCGACGCACTGGCCCCGCCACTGGCTTTGGGCCTCTGCTTCGAGCAACTGGGCGCCCTGGCTTCGGGATCGGGTTACGGCGTCGAGGCAGGGCCCGGTGTGCACTGGGCTGTCACTTACACCCATCCGCTAGCCGGCCTCTGGAGCGGCGCACCACTCGGGGTTCCGCTACATCCCGTGCAGGCCTATGCCGCCCTCGCGTTTCTCACGCTTGCCTTGCTGCTTTATGTTTGGCTGCCGGTCGAGCGCCGCAAAGGCGACGTGGCCGGGCTGGGCCTGATGGGCTCGGGCGTCGCGATCTACATTACCGAACTCTGGCGCGATCCAGAGGGCCGCGGCTCAATGTTGCATGGAGCGCTCGACGGGCCGCAGATTGCCGCCATTCTGCTCGTCATTGCCGGAGCGCTGGTGCTGCGCGAGCGACTGAGTCCATCAGCAGTGAGCGGGTCGGCTGCCCTCCCTTTGCACGATCAAACCGTGAAAAGCATGGAGCAACGCGCTTCTCAATCTGGCGCCGATGCTGGCGTCGACATTGGAGCCGCGCATGAGTGAACTGCGCACGATTCAAGTACCCGTGGAAGCCAGCGGCCAGCGCCTCGATCATTTTCTGGCCACGCAACTCGAAGGCGTGAGCCGCTCGCGCGTGCAAATGCTCATCGACCAGGGCGACGTGCTGGTGGACGGCCAGCCGCACAAGGCTTCGTTGAAGCTGCGTGGCGGCGAGCGCATCACCATCACCGGCGAGCCACATCCCGCTCCAATCAAGGCGGTGCCGGAGGCGATACCGCTCGATGTGGTCTACGAAGACTCCGACCTGGCGGTGGTAAATAAGCCCGCCGGAATGATGGTGCATGCGGGATCCGGCGCGAGCGACGACGCGCGCAGCCGCGGAACGCTTGTGAATGCCCTGCTGCATCGCTTCCAGGCTCTTTCTTCGACCGGCGGCGAGTTGCGGCCGGGCATTGTGCACCGCCTCGACAAGGAAACCAGCGGATTGATCGTGGTGGCCAAGAACGATCGCGCCCACGCAGCCCTGGGTGCGATGTTCGCCGGGCGGCGCGTGGAGAAAACCTACATTGCACTGGTGCATGGCGCAGTGGCGCGCGAAAAAGGCACCATCAGCGCCGCGGTGAGCCGCGATCCGGTGCAGCGCACGCGCATGACTACGCGCCCCAATGAAAATGCGCGCTCCGCGCTTTCACATTTTGGAGTAGTCCGGAGGCTCGATTGCCGCTTCGGCAAATTCACCCTGGTGAGTGTGCGCATTGAGACCGGCCGCACGCACCAGATCCGCGTGCACATGGCGTCTATCGGCCATCCAGTGGTGGGCGACACGCTCTACGGCGGCGCCGCGCAGTTGCGCGACCAGCGGGTGCTCGAGGCAGCGCCTTCACGTGCGGCACGTCGGAAGTCCGAACCGGAAACCCTCCGCCTGGGCCGTAATTTCCTGCACGCCGCCAAACTCGAACTCACGCATCCGCTCACCGGCAAGCCGCTCCAGTTGGAAGCGCCGCTGCCCCCGGAATTAAACGCCTTCCTCGACCGCCTGGAATCCGCCTGACCGCAATAGCGCACACATTGACGGAGAGAGAACCCACCAGCGCGCCGCAACCCCACGGGCACCAGCGGGATTGTTAGAATAGGGATGTCATGACACAGCAACATTTCACCCCAAGGGCAGAGCTTCGCCAACGGGGCTCACGCATTCTCCTGATCGCGCTTGCGGCTCTGTTTCTTGCCGCGGCTTCCGTCCCCAGCCTTTCCGCGCAAAGCCCCAGCGGATCACCCGCGCCCGGGCCAGCCGCACCCGCGCAGACCGACCAGAATGGCGCGCCGTCCGATGTGGGGACACCGACCATCCGCACCACTGTGAACGAAGTGAGCCTCATCTTTACGGTCAACGACCGGCACGGCCACTACATTCCCAACCTGAAACTGACTGACTTTGCGCTTCTCGACGACCAGAAGGCGCCGGCCAAGGTCAACTCGTTCCATCAGCAGATCAATCTGCCGCTGCGCGTGGGCGTTGTGATCGACTCCAGCAGTTCCATCAAATCCCGTTTCAAGTTTGAGCAGCAATCGGCCACCGAGTTCATGTTGCAGGTGCTGCGGGCGAAGAACGACCGCGCCTTCGTCATGGGATTCGATGTCACGCCAACGGTGTACACGGACTGGACCAACGACCAGGACGCTCTGGAGACGGGCATCGATAAGATGAGTCCCGGCGGCGGCACGGCGCTCTTCGATGCCGTTTATGTTGCCTGCCGCGACAAGCTGCTGACCGAGCGTGGGCCCGAGCCGGTGCGCAAGGCCATCATCCTCATCTCCGACGGCAACGACAACGTGAGCCGCGTGTACATGCCAGAAGCCATCAAGGAGTGCGAGCGCGCCGAGACCATCATCTACGCCATCA
>Ga0326727_10013673_pt1 | contig 17951 bp, 16 predicted proteins | sample MB2enrmetagenome_FD_207643 | JGI IMG/M metagenome (GOLD analysis project Ga0326727, IMG submission 207643) | Lab enriched peat soil microbial communities from McLean, Ithaca, NY, United States - MB29MY | ecosystem: Environmental > Terrestrial > Soil > Wetlands > Peat | place: USA: New York...
AATTTTTCCTGAATTTTAAGGATTTAATTAAAAAAGGGTTTAATAAAGAAAAGGAGGCTGGAGAGTAGGCTCTTATTTAGTAGGGTTCTTTTTTGCCGGTCATATACGCCCATGCGCCGACTATCGCTACTGTTAAGCACGCACCTGCAAATCCTGAAATTAGGAAGCTTGACACACCGCCGAGCAACGGCAAAACTGCAATCATCCATGGGATAACAAAGACCGCTGTGACTTGTGCTATAATGCCTGCTACGAAACCTAAAATAGCTATTATACCAAATATTTTCAATCTACTATTCATTCAATTCACCTTTTTGTTTTTAGCATTACTTGGCGCTTCTTTTTAGGCTAACTTACATGTTTCTGTCTAAACGGTTTAGCGCTTACATCATCTTTAACTCTTCCATTTAAAGCCTAAAGCAACTTTTTACGTGACATATAGCTGTACAGCTATACGTGCATATCTTCATCATATTAACAATGCATAAGATTGTACTCTGCAGTTCTGTCTTCAGAGGTAATCAAATTGTCAGAAAGATTTGCAAAAAAGTGGGAAAGTAAACGGGAAGATGAGCCATTCTCAAACCGCATTAAAGACGCTGTAAAACCGCCGGGTCCATTGAAGCCACGACTAGACTTCGCCGTCAGGCGCATTGATCTCCAGGTGCAGAAGCTTGATCAAGCAACGGACAGATTCAGCCAAAGAGACAAAGCAATCTTCGCCAGAATAGTTGACGCTTATGCAAAGCATGACAGCGCACGCGCAAACGTATTCGCCAACGAGTTAGCTGAAGTTCGAAAAATGTCAAAGTTAATAATGAATGCTAAACTTGCACTTGAACAAATCACATTAAGGTTACGAACAGTATCAGAACTAGGCGACGTAGTATCAACCTTAGGCCCAGCCGTAGGAGTTCTACGTTCAGTCAAAGCAGGCTTAGTAAGCGTGTTTCCAGAAGCAGAAAGCGAACTGGGCGAAATTGGTAACATGTTAAGCGGAATCATGATCGAAGCAGGCCAAGGTTCAGGAATGACATTAAACTTTGACACAGTAAACGAGGACGCATCAAAGATTCTTACAGAAGCAGCAACAGTTGCAGAGCAGAAGATAAAGGATAAGTTCCCTGATCTGCCCCCAGGAATGCCATCAACCCCAGAATCACAAACAGAAAAAACACAGAGTTTCTAAAATAGGAGGAAAACAACAAACATGTCTAACTCCAATCTTTTTCTTTATATTGGTAAACCTATTAAAAACGAGTATGGTCGTATAATTGGTAAAGTTGCATCTTTCGCATTAACACCGAGCGGAAAATTTGACGCTGTATTCGTCGAATTTGGCGACGGTCAATTCACAAAACAGCCCATGGAAACCTTGAAATTTAATGGTGCTGAAGTCACATTCATATCAAAAATTAAAAACCAAGCAATTATCCTTTGTGACCAGATTCCTCTCATATGGCGTAAAGACCAGGCTCTTAAAGATCTAAATGATAAAAGAAAAATCGCACCAGACCTCTATCAGGAACTTCACAATAGTTTCACCAACGTTTTAACTCAACTAAAAAAGGACGCCCAAATCATTGTCGATGAAGCTGCGGTAGAAATTGAACGATGCAAGGAAGAAATAACATCGCTCAGCTACGCCATTGCTAACCTTGAAATTGAACATGAAATAGGCAAAGTGGACGAAGAAAACTACAAGAACGCTTTCGCACTTCTGCAAGAAACACTGAAACGTGCTACTTTAGAAAAAACTGATTTCGAGCTAACAAAAAGCAAAGTCTCAAGCGTACTGCTAGGCGACACACAAGACACCACACAGAGAACAAAAACTTACGCTGAACAGGTAAGCGCTGCCCAGAAACTGCCCGAACCTCCAGTGGTTGTCTACGTTAAAGAGATCGGTAAAGCTGGCATATAATAATAGCCAAACAAAGTGAAAATATCGTCCAGTGGAGGGATAAGACATCAAAAGTCTAATTAATCAAACCCCTCCACCTATACGTGAAGTCGCAAACAAATCTATTACTATCCTTAGGGTTCAGCAAAATAAGCTCGAGCAGGCAAGTTTTCGATTAAAAGAAAGAGACCGTATACTTTTTGAAACTTGCATGGGTGCGCTGAAAAAGAATAATCGCGAAAAGGCTGCGATTTGCGCTACTGAGCTTGCAGAGGTCCGAAAGCTTATAAAGTTTCTATATAATGTTCAGTTAGCTATTGAACGTGTGACTCTTCGGCTTGAAACGATAAAAGAGCTAGGCGATATTGTTTCTGATTTGAAGCCTGCATTGCGGTTGCTTCAAAATGTTTCTCAAGAGCTATTCCAGCTCTTACCTGATGTTAGCTTAGAACTCGATAACGTTAATTCCACCATCCAAGAGACGCTTCACGCAACAAAGCTCTCCAATAACGAAGATTTGATTCCGGTTGGCAAGAAGACCGAGGGTGGAGAAGAAATATTGAAAGAAGTTACAAGCTTCATGCAGCAAAAAATAGCTGAAACTCTTCCAGTGCCGCCTGTAAGTTCACCGGTGAAGGAGAAGACGCCGATTAAGGAGCTTGTTGCTCTCACCGCTAGCTCTTCACAGATGTTTGGGCATAAAGCTTCTGAAGAAACTGGAATGGACTCATCAAAGACTGTATTCTCCTACAAGAAGTCTGAAATTAAAGAGTTCTCGTTGAAGGTTGAGAAACCTTGCTTGGAAGATGTGCTTCTCGAATACGTCCGCAAGACTAATGGCGAGGTAGATTTAAGCCGCTGTTCAAGTGAACTGCAAACTTCCAATGAAGAAATTGAGCGTGCCCTTGAAAGTTTGGGAACAAAGGGCAAGATTAAAATTGAGTTAAAATCGCCTGAATAGGAGAAAATAAGAAATGAGCGCCTCAAATGAACTAGAGAAAGCAGCGACAGCGTACGCTTTAGATGCTGTACGATTAGATAAGCAAGGACAAAAAGGCAGAGCCATAACCCTCTATCAAAAAGCTATCGAGAGTCTCTTGCAACTTGTGCAGCTTTACCCTGAATACGGTTTGAATAAAGTTTACGTTCAAAGAGCAATTGCTTACCAAGAAAGAATCAAAGCTTTGCAAGGAGCCGTTTCATCAGCTGAAATGAATGAAGCAAGCAACAATGATGGCCAAGGTGGAGGAGCAACAATGGAAGGAAACAGTAACGGAAACTTGAAACCAAATGAAGAACTCATAATTACCGAGAAACCCAAAGTAAACTGGGATGAAGTTATAGGCTTAGAAACTGCCAAAAAAGCAGTGAAAGAAGCCATTGTTTATCCAGTTCAAAGACCTGACCTGTTCCCGTTAGGATGGCCACGCGGCATACTGCTTTTCGGTCCACCAGGTTGTGGCAAAACACTGTTGGCGGCGGCCGTCGCAACGGAGATTGACGCTAACTTCTACTCGATCGATGCCGCATCCATTATGTCAAAGTGGCTTGGGGAAGCTGAACAGAATGTGGCTAAATTGTTTGGTTCAGCTCGCAAATCCTCAAGCGATGGAAAACCCGCCATCGTGTTCATTGACGAATTAGACTCGCTAATGGGAGCGCATGCCAACGAGGTCGGCGGAGAAATTCGCGTCCGCAACCAATTCCTAAAGGAAATGGACGGCATTGTTGACAAGGGCAAGGCTCTTCACGTTTACGTTATTGGCGCTACGAATAAGCCTTGGGATTTGGATTGGGCGTTTATTAGGCGCTTCCAGAAAAGAATTCTTGTTCCATTAGCGGATCATTCCACCAGATTAAGCATGCTAAAACTTTACTCGAGCAATCTGCAGATAGCCCCAGATGTGGACTTGCAAGAGTTAGCTCGGCTTTCTGAGGGCTTCTCAGGAAGCGATATACGCGATGTTTGCCAAGCAGCCCAGCTAAGCCTTATCGGAGAATTCTTCGAGTCAGGCAAAGCAATGGATAGAGAGGCTAAGCCGAGATCTTTAACGATGGCTGATTTCCGCCAAATCTTAGAAGAGCGAAAACCAAGCGTTTCACTGGACATGTTATCGATGTATAACAGGTGGTTCGAGGCTTTCAAAGCCTTGTAACACGGAGGGCAAAAAAATAAAAACCAAAACAATGGGTTGAGTGGAAAGGTTTGGAGAAATCATATTTTTGTATGCTCTCTCTTCTCCCCCCCAACTATCTCCAAACCCCACAATCCAATAAAATCTTGTTTTGGATAAAAAAATAAGGTTGTTTCATTTCTTCTCTGGATGTCTCTTTGAGCATCTTCTTGTTTATGCCTATTTCTTCTGTTTTTGATAAATGTTTTTTGTTATGCCCTGTTTAAGAGAGAATCTTAAAAGATCAATTGCCTTCTTTAGAACCAAATATGTCACTCAGTATCTTATCTTTTTTCTCAGGTGGCAGAAATACTACATAGGAATGAAACTTTTCAGTCATAAGATTTCCTTTCTAAACAGCATATCACGTTTTTGCATCTATGAATTGTGCTTTTGGTTTTCTTGTGGAAGCTCTCAGAAATGTTGCATCAGGGCTCTTGTCTTAATTTTTGCAACTTTTGTCTTGAGTAGAACAATATACTGAAATTTTGCTAAAAAGCGGCTACTTTCATTGAGGTATGATTTTGAAAAAACATTTTATACTTCGAAGTGTTTTGTTGTGGTCTATACGGGTGAGAGGATACTTTCGTGAAAAAAAGCATAATTTACCTCGTTGTTGCGTTAACTTTGATGTCTTTATCGTTAAATTTAGTTCCGAACGTCTCAGCTCAACAAGAAAACATTAAGGTTTTGAATTATAGCTATTACATTGATTATCCCGACAATTTACTCATTGTATATGGCGAAGTCCAAAACATTGGTTCTAGTACCTTGATGTCTGTTTCGATAGGTGGTTCCGTGTACTCTGCAGACGGGACTGATCAGGCAGAAGCCGCTGGTCCAGCTTATACGGTATATATAGTTCCACAGCAGAAAGTGCCCTTTGAAATAGACTTCAATGCTCCAAGCAACTCTCCTGATGGAACATGGGGATCAGTAAGTATCTCCAAGATTGAATTTACAGTTATTCAGGCAAATGCGACAAGCAGTTACCCATATCAAGATGTAAAAATCACAAGTTACTCATCATCAATTGACACTACCGCAGCTGCCAAGGGCACCTATTGGGTTAGCGGCAACATTCAAAATACCGGTAGCCAAACCGCTCAAAACATCTACATAGTTGCAACATTTTACAACTCTTCAGGCGTCACAGTTTCAGCTGGCTGGTCAACGGAGATAGATACTCTCGCCCCTTCAGCAACTTCATCTTTTAAAGTAGGCGCATTTGACTTAAACATGTCAGAAGCAACTTCTGCTCAACAAATCTCAAGCTATGCCCTTACAGTCGTCACTGGCGACCCGATCCTTCAGGGGACTCCACCTGCCGCTTCCGAATATTCAACTGGAGGAAGCCCATCAAGTTCTGGAAACTCCCAAACAGGACAATCAGGTTCAAGCCCAACACCAACGGGGCAATCCGCAGGTTCAAGCCCAACACCAACCGGGCAATCCGCAGGTTCAAGCCCAACACCAACCGGGCAATCCACAGGCAGCAATACAACAAATTCTTCTAACCGATGGCTAATCTATGCAGCAATCATAATAATAGTAGTAGTTGCAGTCGTCATAACGATAAAGACACTTCCAAAGCGTAAGCTTCAGGAGACAAAAAAAGCAGTAGTCAAATCAGGAAAAAACAAAAAAAGCAGTAATCAAATCAGGAAAAAAGCGAATGGCTGAAATTTTGCCGCTGGCATTTTTAGTAGACCAAAAAGCAAAATCAGCTAGTGACTTGCGTCATTGTTTAAATATGTCTTGCGTGCCTTGATTTGTTTATGAGCTTTAGATCTCAAACTGGTTATTCACGCCGAAATGCTGCTCGGCAATACTCAAAGTCTGCACATGAAAAGAAAGCAAAGGAGAAAAAGCAGCGGTTAGGCGGCAACTATCTTCAAGAAGAGACTGAAATTTCTGCAAAGGAGGTTGTTGAAAAAAATCTTGGCTTCTTAAGCAAGTTTGGCAATCAAGTTTTTGCTCTTTCACCTTTCAGCCAATATTTCGATGATTGGCTCATGAATCTGCGCCAAATGATTTCGGAATTCGAGTCAAATCCCGCCATAAAAGTGGACGAGCAATTTGTTAAGGAGCGTTCCCAGATTTTTCTTGACGTTGAAGGGGCACTTGCCGAAAAAAGGTTTCAAGAAACAAACCTCACGGGTGAAGCAAAGGAACTAGCTGACAACAACCATCTTTTGGTGGAAACCGACAAAGAATATGCTGAAAAAACAAGAGAACTAAGCTTCAAAAGAAACGCAGACGTTCAACGCTTATCCCATGAAATCCTTGAATTAGAAGACGATGTAGCAAGCCAGGAAGAAATTAACATCAGGTTTTTCCATGTAATGGCTCGGAAAAGAGCGGCAGAAAAGCTTGCTCAAACAAAACAGAACCTGAAGTCTACAAAGAACGGGTTAGAAGTGGCATTGCAGAGCTTCACTGCTGAACAAGAGAAGCTACATGACATTTATGAGAAGAAGAAACAAGAGATTACAGAGAGAGTGGAGAGTTTGCATAAAGAGCTTGAAAAACTCGAAATCGACACATCCATAGATGCAAGGCGCGCAGCATGCAACGCGTTGGCTAATGCTATAAACGCTCTTATACAAAGAACTCCTCTATCGCCTGAACATCAATAGCCAGAATTGACAAGTTAAAAGCTAACCGAGCGCTTAGCCCACTTTAAGCTGGTTTTTCGCTTGGTTGTTCTTGACCCATCAAGATTTTCAGCGACTTAACTTCTTCTCGCAATGCAGCAATTTCACTCTCTAAAGCAGTAGCTCTCGCGTCAGCTGTTTTTTTGAGTTCTTCAATTTCAAGTAAAAGTTTTTTCTCTTCAGCTTTTAAATTTTTTAGTCTTTCAATTGTGTTTTTGAGGTTGCTCATTTCCTGTTGCCCCTTGGCGGCTAAATTAAACTTTAATGCCGGATTATCTTTTTCTAAACTTGATAGCGAAATAGACCTATAATATCTTTCTTCTTCCAGTCGCTGTTGCAGGTAAGCTCTAGCACTTTCTAAGAATTTGGTTTTTTGAGGATCAGAAAGTTCAAGCAAATTGACTGGCTTTTCATCCATTCTATTTTACCTTGTTTAGGGAATATTATTTCTTAATAAATTGCTTATTTCAACAGTAAACATATATCCAAATTTGAAATATCTTAAATTACATAATAACTAATTATACATACACAATTGAAGGATTAATCAGCGTTAGTATTCATTCGAAGAGTAAAAGTGGGAGAAGGCTGAACACGTCGCTTATACCAAGATACTTGACTCTCCGAATACAACCAGACAAATGAGCCCCACCTATAGGCCAGGAGTCCAAGTCTAAGTAACAAGAAAAATGAAGGATGAAAAAGCTGAAGAAACTGCAAGTCATAATAATCGTGCTTGTGCTTTTCATTTCGCTAACAATTTGCACGTTAGCTAATTTCCAAGTTAAGGCTCAAAGCGCTACCATCTGGACTGATAAAGCCGACTATCACCCTGGAGAAACCGTAGCAATATACGGTACAGGCTTCCTGCCCAGCGCTAACGTAGCCATAAACGTTACTAAGCAGTCAGACGGAACCGTTAGCAACTTCAACGTAATCTCAGACTCAAACGGGAACTTTAGGGCTTCTTACCAAATAGCTAACGTGGGTGCAACCCTCTATACCGTAACAGCCACAGATGGAACAAACACAGCAACAACAACGTTTACCGATAGCACCTTCGGAATTGACACCAACTGCGAAGGGTTTGGCTCAATTTCCAGTTGCCAGTCGGGCCCAATTACTACAACATCTATGACGGCGCAAGCCAACGAGCTGATAATAATCGTGATCACACAAGACAGTTTATGCCCTCGGGCATTCGAACATTTTACAATCACCGACAGTTTCAGTAGCCATCTACCGTATACGCAAAGAGGAACCACCCTAAAGAGGGGCAGAAATGCAGAAGCGATCTCTGAATATTACGCGGTCACTAGCTCATCACAAACAGGGTCCTTCAGAATTACCGTAATACCACATTGTTATAACCGCGAAAATATCGACGTGCAAGTTTTCGGAATCTTAGGAGCAAATACAGCGAGCCCATTTGACCCTCACTCTGGTTTGCCTTACACAGGCTATTCCAAGTGTTCGAGCATCCCGACCGTGACGGGAGTATCTACATACAACGCTAACGACATTATTTTAGGGTTGGAAGGAAACTCAGGTAATACCGCGGAAACAGCCGGGTCGTATTTCACTGGGACTATACTGCATAACGTTAACAGTGAGGGCGATAATGTAGGGTATAAAACTGTAACTTCTACTCTTTCGAACAGCATTATCGCATTCGGTACACGCGTGACCAACTGGGTTATGTACGTGGACGCGGTGAGACAAGCGCTTTCTGTTAGTGTGTTGCCTACTTCTTGGACTATGGATATGGGTCAATCTAAGACGTTTACTGCTTCTGCTAGCGGCGGTTCAGGATCTTACTCGTCTTATCAGTGGTATGTAGATGGGGCGGCTCAATCCAGTGCGACTGCGGCAACATTCAGTTATTCTCCTGCTTCCGCGTTTTCCCATTCGATTACTGTGACAGTTACTGACAGTCTCGGCGTGACTTCTCCTCAATCTACTGGGGTCTCTGTTACGGTGAATTCTGCGTTGGTCGCTCCGTCTGTTTCTGCTTCCAACAGTACGGTTGATCAGGGTCAAACTGCAGCTTTGAGTTCCACTGCTGTTTCGACTGGTACTAGTCCATATACGTATCAGTGGCTTGAGAAAGCTCCTGATGCTGGTACTTATTCGTCGATTAATGGTGCGACTTCGTCTAGCTATTCTTTCGTCACTTCCGATTCTACGACCATTGGATCTTGGAGTTTTGAGCTTCAAGTGACCGACAGTGCAAGTACGCCAGTTGTGGTTACTTCTGCAGCGGCTTCTGTTACGGTGAATGCTGCTCCGACCGTGAGTGTGTCGCCTGCTTCTTGGATTATGGATGTTGGTCAATCTACTACGTTTACTGCCACTGCTTCTGGCGGTTCAGGTACCTACATGAGTTACCAGTGGTATGTGAATGGGCTATTGGCCCAGTCTGGAACTGCGTCAGTGATGTCTTTTACTCCTGAGTCATCGGGTACTTACTCGATTACTGTAACGGTTACTGACAGCTTAAGTGTAACTTCAGCTCTGTCTTCCGCCGCGACGGTCACTGTGAGTGCTTCGCCGACTGTGAGTATAGCTCCTGTTGGTCCGCTTATGATGGATGCTGGCCAGGTTCAAACGTTTACTGCTACGGCCAGCGGCGGTTCAGGCACGATTAATTATCAGTGGTACTTAGACGGCTCTGCTATTTCAGGCGCGACTAGTTCGACTTACTCTTTCAGCGGGTCAGTTGGTTCGTACTCGGTTACTTGTACGGTGACTGACAGCGCTTCTACTCCGGTTACGTCTCCCGCTTCTAACGCTGTCTCTGTTACAGTGAATTCTGCTTTGGTTGCGCCGACTGTATCGCCTACTCCAGACACAGTTGATCAGGGTCAGACTAGCATTTTGACTTCTACTGCTGTGTCAACGGGAACTTCCCCTTACACGTACCAATGGTTTGAGAAGGCTTCTGGCGGAAGTTTCTCACCTATTTCAGGCGAAATTTCTACTAGTTACAATTTTGTTACTTCTGGTTCTACGGCTACGGGATCTTGGAGTTTTGAGCTTCAAGTGACAGATGCTACAGGAGCGCAGGTGACTTCGACTGCTGCAACGGTTGTGGTGAATGCGGCTCCGACTGTTACTGTTTCGCCTTCTTCTTGGACTTTAGATGTTGGGCAGTCTAAGACGTTCTCGGCCGCTCCTAATGGCGGTTCAGGGTCTTACACGAGTTACCAGTGGTACGTAAATGGGTCTGCTCAGTCTGGTCAGACTGCGTCAACGTTTAGTTTTGCGCCTGCTTCTGCGGGTTCTTACTCGATTACCGTGACGGTTACTGACAGTTCAGGTGCAACTTCGGCTCAGTCTACTGCTGCGACGGTTACGGTGAATTCTGCTTTAGTTGCTCCTACCGTGACGCCTACTCCAGACACAGTTGATCAGGGTCAGACTAGCATTTTGGCTTCTACTGCTGTGTCAACGGGAACTTCTCCGTATACCTATCAGTGGCTTGAGAAGGCTCCTGGCGGAAGTTACCTTACAGTGGGTTCAAACTCCACAAGTTTCAGTTTTGCTACCTCAAGTTCCACGGCTACTGGCAGTTGGAGTTTCATCCTTCAAGTGACTGATAATACGGGTGCAGCGGTGAACTCTACGGCTATCTCGGTTACGGTGAACTCTGCTCCGACTGTGAGTATTGCGCCGGTTGGTCCGCTTACTTTGGATGTGAGTCAGTCTCAGACTTTTACGGCCAGTGCTTCTGGCGGTACGGGAACACTGACTTATCAGTGGTACCTGAACGGTTCACCTGTCGGAGTTGACTCTAACACTTACATTTTCAGCGAGGCGGCTGGTTCATACTCGGTTAATTGTACGGTGACGGATAGTGCTTCTGTGCCGGTTTCCGCTGTTTCTAACGCGGTTTCGGTTACGGTGAACCAACTCACGATTACGGTTACTCAGAGTCCTCACGGTGTCATTGCTCCCGGTACTTCTAATGTTAATTATGGTGCTACTCCGAGCTTCAGCATTACGCCAAACACTGGTTACCACATTGCAAGTATAACTGCTAACGGCGCGTCGGTGATTGTTACTTCGGCTTCGGGTCAGATTTACCAGTTTAGCGCTGTTCTGGCTAACGGCTCATTGACTGCGACTTTCGCGATTAACACATACATTATTACGGTTATTCAGGGTGCTAACGGGGTTATTTCTCCTGGTACGAGTACTGTTAATTATGGTAGCAGTCAAACTTTCACTATTACACCGAATACTGACTACTACATTGCCTCTTTGACTGTTGACGGCTCCCCAGTGACGGTTGCATCATCGTATACTTTTAGCAACATCCAGGCATCTCACACGATCACTGCGACTTTCGTGATTACCTCTACGACACCAACGGTTTCTCCGCCGTCGCCAACACCGACAGTTTCGGTTTCTCCACCGACTCCAACACCAACGGTTTCTCCATCCTCACCGACACCGACAGTTTCGGTTTCTCCATCGTCGCCAATACCGACAGTGTCTCCGCCGTCACCAACACCATTGTATCTCGTGCTTGTCGCCGTCATAATTGTTGCCGCAATTCTCATTTTACTCTTTTCAGTAATAGCAGCCACACGTCGAAGACGAAAACCAGGCAGCACATTACCAAGCTCTGAAAATGGGTCCAAAAAAATAGATGTATTGGTCGCCGATGAGAAACAGGAAATAGCCAGCCTTAAAGGTACAATTGAAAAAATAAAAAATTTGGAAGCCGAAAAGAAAAGCCTTTTGCATGAAATTGAAGAACTCAAAAAAACCGCTGGCTCGAAAGCTGCTTCTTAGAGAGTGAAATTGCCGCAATTGCGGGGTAACGTTAAATCGCAAAATTCTAATGTATGCGTCAGAACCAAGCGTAGACCAGAGGCTGCAAAAAAATTATAAGAACAAAACTTCTAAGAATTAAGTTTGTTAGTTCCGATTATTGTCGGGAATTGAGGGGAAAAAGCAGTATGAGTGAAAATAATGTAACAAAGGAAGCATTAAGAGAAAAATATCTTAAAAAAATAGAGCAAGATTTAGATGAATTAAAAAAGAACCAAACCCGATCTCAATCTCAATCCCCTGAAAACATAACATTTGATAAAGAAAAGGAAATAGGTTTTACAATAGAACTTATCAAATATTTAACTGCTGAATTGGCAAATACAAAAGCAGAGTTGTGGCTTCTAAAACAATCAACTAAAGAACCACACTAAGTAAGTTTCTTTCTATTCTGGAGTATCTTCGTACTTAACGTAGGTATACTACTGAGACAACAATAACTTGGACTAACAAGCTTAATTATTCTAGCGCTTAACTAATTCTGCAAGCGCATCTATTTTTTTTGTTTCCGGTCTACGCTTGGTTCTGACGCGTTCATGTTCATCAGATTTTTTAGCGATTTAATTTCATCCCTCAGTGCGCCAACTTCACTTTCTAAGGCGGTAGCCTTTGCGTCAGCTGTTTTTTGGAGTTCTCCGATTTCAAGCAAAAGGCTTTTCTTTTCGGCTTCTAAATTTTTTATTTTTTCAATTGTGTTTTTGAGGCTGCTCATTTTACGTTCCCTCTTGACGGCTAATACATTTATCTTTTTAGCACTTAAGACTTTTGTTAATTAAGCACTGTAAAATTACATTTTTCAAAAAATTGTTGTTTTCTTATATTTTTTGGGGTACAGCGGCTAGGATGGCTCTTGATAGATGCAGTTTTATATAGGAATTAGCAAATTAAACATAACTGTTCAATTCCATATTGTTGGATTGTGTCTCAATGAGAAAGACGATATTTAAAAAGCTTGAAGCGCAAGGGCTAATTGCGAATTATAATCGTTTAAGAAAGAATTTGCCGCCTAAACTTCCCGATCGAGTGTTTATTTGGGATGAAACCTTCAGGGAAGGCATCAAAGCGCCAACCGTTTATTTAACTTACGTTGAGCAAGTCAGGCTGGCCAAGTTAATGGATGAAGCAGGCGTCGCTGAGATTAACGTTGGTTTCCCCGCTTTGTCCGAGGATGAAAAACGCAATGTTAAACGCATCGTAAACGAAAGTTTCTCAAACGTGAAGCTTACGGCTTCGGCTGAGGCAACCCAAAGCAGTGTTGGCGCCTGTCTAGAATGCGGTATAAAAGAAGTAACTATTGAGGCACCCTTTAATGGTTTAAACTTGCAGTATAAGTTGAAATTAACTAAAGAGCAAGCCCAACAAAGAATAGTTGAAAGCATAGATTACGCAAAAAAGCATGGAGCAACAGTGAACTTCGTTCTTATGGATGGCACCAGAACCCCGCTTGAAGATATTTTACAAGTTTTTGAAGCAGCAGCCACTGCTGGAGCGAGAAGGTTAGCGATAGCTGACAGTGTGGGGTTCATAAGACCGCTTTCTATGCGTTATTTAATATCGCACGTTCGAGATGGTTTACCTGATTCGGTGAAAAATAAAATAGCACTTTCAATTCACTGTCACAACGATTTCGGGTTGGCAACTGCAAACACTCTGGCCGCCGTGGAAGAAGGCGTGTCATACGTACACACATGCATCGCGGGCTTCGGTGAACGTGCTGGGATAGCTCCGTTTGAAGAAGTTGTAACAGCGTTAGAGCTCCTCTACAATATTGACACAGGCGTTGATTTAGGAAAAATTTACAGGCTGGCTCAATCAGCTGAAAAAGCCTTCGCTTTACCTATTCAATTCCATAAGCCCATAATCGGCGAAAACATTTTCACCCATGAAGTAGAAGAAGATGTAGAGGAAATGATGGCTCACCCCTTAGTTTTCGAGCCCTTCCCACCTGAAATCGTAGGCAGAGAAACAACAATTTTCGTCGGAAGAAACACAGAGCAAACAGTCATACAGAAGCTTTTGGAGAAAGCAGGAATAAGGGCTTCACCACGGCAAATGGACGAGCTTTTCAGGCGCATTAAGGGTCCGCAGGAAAGTTTAGACAAAGGCGAAGCACAAATGATTTATTACCAAGTGAAAAAACTCATGAAGGAGCTGCTTAAGGGCTATACCATGGAAGAGTTCTGGAGCTTAGTTGAACAGGTAACAAGACAAAAACCCAAATTGCCCAAAAACAAACAACATTCCCAGCAAACAGCCGATCAGTTAATAACTTAACAGAGTTTCAGTTGCTTTTTTATTTTCTCTATCTCTTCCTGGCTTGTTTTTCTCGGGTAATTGTATATTGGTCCGCTCGGTTTTTCATTGTAAAAGGGTCGATTGCAATCCGGGCAGCCGGAGGTAAGAAAGGGCGTTCCATCTTCAATCAGCTGTTTTAACTCATGGCTTGCTATACCGAAACTTGTTATTTTGTCTTCATCATCAAAATGCATGTTCTCATACCTTACTGAACCCTTAACCATTAAGAACCTACTGAGTTGCACTCGCCTGTATGATTCAAGCGGCGGAGGAGGATTACTTTCCAATCTTGTGCCTCGAATCGGAGTGAAAGCGAAAAGAGCTGGCAGAACACTCATGTCTACGCATTTTTGGATTATTTGGGCGGCTTCTTTTTCTGTCTCACCTAACCCAACAATCAGGTGAGTGCTCACGTTTCCCTTTCCAAAAATCGCTATCGCTTGGTTTAGGAGGCTGAACTGTTTTTCCCAACTGTAAGTGCTGTCTGCATCTTTACCTTTAACTTTGTCGAATAAGGCTTCGGTTGCCGCATCCAATGCTATGCCTAACCTGTCAACGCCTGCCTTTGCCAAACGCTCAATATTGACGGCGTTAAGCGGTTGACAAGAAACCGAAACCGGAACCGCAGCTTGTTTCTTTATTTCCTTCACGAGCGCTTCAAGATGCACAAAAACACTGGGGTAATTTAGGGCTTGTATGCAAACGCGTTTAATTTTTCCCTGCCTAGCCACGGTGCCGAGTGCCCTTAGGACGCTTGCGGTTGGAAAGGTTGGCCATGAAACTCTGGACAGCAGTTCCGTGTTGCTTTTGCTTCCTCTGGCTTGGGGGCAGAAACCGCAGTTAGCCGTGCACTTGCCCATCTTGTAAGTCATCAGGTACGCCGTTGTAGGCTCGGCATCTAACTTGCCTTTTAACAGTTCAAGAACTATAGCGGTGCCTGTTGAAACTCGAATTTGCTCTGGTAAGCCGCTTTGGTTTGGGCATGTTTTTTCTGGCAAAGGCTGCACCGAAATTAAAGGTAGCATAATGAGAAAATGGTATATTAGTTTAGGGCTAGATCAGCCTTTCCAAAATGCAGTCGACGTTTAGGTTGGCAAAGCTTTTATTATGTCACTGTGAAATTTTACATTTGGTTGGAAAAAGAATGCTTTCAGTCTTCTATGTGGCGTGAGTTGGTTTGGCGGCGAAGTTAACTGATTTAGGCTTCTTAAAAGGTATAATTGCTGAGTGCATAGTTTCCACTTATAACATTGATGGGAAACCTGACGCGGCGCCGATGGGGGTCATCATGGAGGACGAGCAGCATCTCATCGTCAACCTTTTCAATTCGTCAACAACCTGCAGCAACATTAAAGCCAACAGGTGTGCGATTGTAAATTTAATAAGCAACATAGAGGTTTTTTACAAAACAGCCTTTAAAGAAGCAAACATTGACGGCAAACTGCCTCAAGAATGGTTTGAAAAAGCAAAAGTCGTTAACGCGCCGAAACTACGTTCTGCAGATGCAACCGTTGATGTTTCAGTCAGTGACATAACGCCAATTGACACAGAAAAAACGAGAGCCGTGTGCACTGTAGAGTTAGTGCAGGCGACACTGAAGTTTCCTCAGGTGCACTGCCGCGCCATGGACGCAACGCTTGAAGCAATTATACATGCAACCCGTGTGAAAGCTTTTCTAAACGATGAAGGGAAACAAAGAAAAGTTAGCAAACTCTTGGGACTGATCGATAACTGCCGTGACGTGGTGAATCGGGTAGCTCCGAACTCATCTTACTCTACAGTTATGGCTGATTTAATCAAAAGAATAGACTCATGGAGGAGCAAAACTGAAGATTAAAGATAAATCTTCGGATAGGAGCAACCACTTGTCAATTAACAAAATGGGCAAAAAAAGGGTGCTCTTGATTACAGGTGCGCTTGCAGAGGACACTGTTAGACACTATGCACAAGAAAGCAGCGTAAACACCGAGACAGTTGCCCTCAAAATTGCGGTTGCAGCCCTGTTAACTCCTGAAGCCATCGCCAAAGGCCTAAAAGATGTTGATGTTAAGGGTTTTGACGTGGTTTTGGTGCCTGGGCTCGTCCGAGGAGACACATCAGTAACAACAAAAGCGCTCGGCGTCCAGACCTTTAAGGGCCCAAGGTACGCTGCTGATTTGCCGACGGTTCTGGATTCGCTGGGAGAAGTTGAGCTTTCAACAGTTGTGCCCGCGTGCGATTTGCTGCGGGAGAGGCTTCAGAAAAAAGCCTTGCGGGAAATAGAGAAGGCAGAACAAAATCGTGAAGAACTGCTTAAGAAACCTGGCAGCTTGCTGATTGGGGACTTGGCGGTCGGCAAAGACTTTCCCATGCGCGTTTTAGCTGAAATCGTTGATGCACCATTAATGGATAAGGAAACAATTCGGCGGTTAGCAGAACACTTCGTCAAGGCTGGCGCAGACATTATCGATGTCGGTATGGTTGCAGGCGAACCCAGACCTTCCGATGCAAAGCGCATTGTCACATTTGTGAAGCAAATTGTGGACGTGCCTGTGAGCATAGATTCGCTTGATCCAACCGAGATTCGAGCGGCAGTTCACGCTGGCGCAGACCTCGTATTGAGTGCTGATGCAGGAAACATCGACGCGATTGCACCTGATGTCTCTAACGTTGCTGTGGTTGTTATCCCGACAAATCAGCGGCAAGGGTGTTTCCCCAAAAAAGCTGAAGAACGCGTCCAGTTCATGGAGGAAATACTTGAGAAAACAAAGAGGTTAGGCGTGACAAGGTGCTTGGCGGATTTGATTCTTGAGCCGTCGGATGTTTTGGAGTCGTTTATTGCTTTTCGCCAATTCGCGGATAGAAACCCGAATGTGCCGTTGTTTGTCGGTGTTTCGAACGTTACTGAACTGATGGATGCAGATTCCGTTGGCGTTAACGCTCTGCTGGCGCGCTTATCATCTGAGGTTGGTGCAAGCATCCTGTTGGCGACCGAAAAAAGCGACAAAACGAAAGGAACTGTAGGCGAGGAAGTTGCTGCGGCTAAAATGATGTTTCTGGCAAAAAAACGAAGTTCAGTACCCAAGGACCTAGGCTTAGACTTGCTGTTACTTAAGGACAAAAGAAACCGGGAAGAACTCTATGATAAAACGCTTGAAAAAAACGTGCAAGTAATTGATGCCGAAAAACCGGATTTAACAGGATTAGATGAACTGGGCTCATTCACAATTGTGGTGGACCGCATTAATGAATACGTCGTGGCGTTGCATTATTCTCTTGAGAAGATGGAGAAGCCTGATAAGATAATTAAGGGCAAAACGGCTGACGCTGTCTACTCAAAGATTATTGAATTGGGTTTGGTTTCAAGAGAAGACCACGCAGCGTACTTGGGAAGCGAATTGGCAAAAGCCGAAATTGCCCTGCGAACCGGAAAAGAGTACATTCAAGATAGAGCGATGTTTACAAAATAGTGGTTTCAGAGGGCAAATTTTCTTGCGTCGATTTGCTTCATAAAATCTTCTCCAAAAACAACAATTAGATATTGACACATAAATGTAAAATCTGACCAGCTAAAAAAGCATGCAAAAGCTCTCAATTAGTCGCCTGATTTTAGGGTTATTTTGCTTATAGCGCCTATTTTTGAACCGTTTCAGTGGTTGCGTCAGAATGTGTAGCCTTTAGCAAATTTTAAATACAAATTGAAGCCAATCATTACTTTGAGGTTATTAGAGTGGCTAAGGCTCCAAAGAAAGAAGAGAAAAAGGGTAAAAAGAAGAAATAAGGCGCTTTCAAAGTTTGCCTAACCCCTCATTTTCTTTTTTTACAAAAAATACTTGTTTTCTTCAATGATGTGGCAAATTAGACATAAAAAGTGTTATAACTATTCAAAAGCCTTTTTTTGGCGGTTGAAGTAGTTGGCTAAGTGAAGCTTTATCTTTTTAATAGTAATTTTAGCTATATTGAACGGTGAATGTGTTTGGAAAGCAATCCGTTAAGTACACGCCTTGCAGGCTTGGAGTTGGAAAACCCCACCATTTTGGCATCTGGAATACTGGGTTACTCAGCTGAATCGCTTCACCGCGTAGCCAAGGGCGGCGCAGGAGC
>Ga0326727_10013677_pt1 | contig 17948 bp, 16 predicted proteins | sample MB2enrmetagenome_FD_207643 | JGI IMG/M metagenome (GOLD analysis project Ga0326727, IMG submission 207643) | Lab enriched peat soil microbial communities from McLean, Ithaca, NY, United States - MB29MY | ecosystem: Environmental > Terrestrial > Soil > Wetlands > Peat | place: USA: New York...
GCCCGAATGTACGGCTGCTCATCTTGGGGACAGTCTGCGGTGCCGCCCTCATCGTCGTTGGGATCTACCTCCTTTTGTTGGCCGGCTCAGTCGCTGGCGGCCGGTTGCCTTTGAACAACTGGCTGGGCGGGCGCGTTGCTGGTCCCTCGGGCATCGGGTTGATCGTTTTTGGAGTGTTCTTCATCGTCGGCATGAGAATGTGGCCGACAGGCTGGTTGTTCGTCTGCCCGCGTGGATTGGCTCGTTCGCGGGGAAACGCATGGAGCATACTTCTCTGGACTGAGATCGACAGGCTCGAAGACGCGACAATTACGTCGGAGTTTGGAATCAGCCACCGCCAGAGCCGGCTCGTTTTAAAGGATGGTGGTGAATGGGGGTTTATTGCAGACAGTATCGATCGATATGTTCGTTTGCTCCACGTTCTGAAATCGAAGTTAGAGGAGCCGGGAAGGAAACCGTAGAGGGCCACTTCGGGCGACGGTGGAGTGATTTCTCAGTCGTTTCCGACCGAGTAGCTGGCTACGAGTTCATAAATCAGCCGGGCTGTCGACGCGTGCGAAGCCGCCGAGTAGTCCCGTTTCCGGTTCTTTGAACTGCTCATCCAAGCTCGTCGGATCGATGCTCCAAAAATTGGCGATCTGCATAACTGTGTTCACATCCGGGCGGGTGTTGTCCGCCGACCAACCGTTTGAGAACACCAGACCGAGGGCTTGTTCATCTTCCGTCGGGTCACCTTCATCCCACAGCGTGAGGCTCTTGTCAGCGAGCCAACCGTAGCCGCGTACCAGGTTTCCACGCCGCGCGCGTGCCCAGACGGTTAAGCCGCCGATATTGTGCGCGCAGAAGTATTGTGCCTCCTTGAACTGACGGCTCAGTGTTACCAGCAGCGGTCTGACGAAATCGTCCGCTCGATCCGGCGGGAACAACACGCTACCGAGTGCCAGGGTCCAGTCTCCCAGAGGCGGTGTGACGAACACTGCAGCTTGCTTTGCCGCCTCGACTCCCGCCGACCAGCTGACCGGCCGGGGATCTTGCAATCCCAAGGCACATGCGACGGCAGTAGTGTCCGTGGAATCGATCGCAAACCAGGCCATATCCTGGCCGAACGGCACCGGCAGATCGGGTTCGTCAGCGTCATGGTCAAATCGGCTGACGACCGGCAAAAGCGTCATGCCGGTCAATCCGCCGAGAGCGCCCAGCGCCAGGTAGGCGAGGCTATAAGAATCAGAACGAAGCGGCGCCGGCGGCGCGTCGGGCTCGCCCTCAAGGGGTTCCACCGAGCGCCCTTCCTGCCGATCCCGAAGCACCTCCGCTGCAGCCGCGATCGCCTCCGGCGACCAACGTGCGGAGTCGTTTGTCCGAGTGATTTCTTGAAGCTGAGCCGAGGACTTCCGCTCGAAGTTCTGCTTGATCGATTCGATGAGGCGGCGGTCGTGACTCATGGCACAGTTCCTGCATGCCGGCGCAAGTTCGATCATCGATCATAGTACAACTAGCCGCAGGGCTGAGGATTTGACTGCAGAGGTGGTGGGTGAATTGATCGGCCGAGATGTCGCCCGACTATTCGGCCGAGGCGTACTCGCCGGCCGGCTTTGTCCGGTCAGATATCGATGCGATTCGAGTTGCTTGGGCATTGTCATCGACCCATCGAGATACGGCGATGGCGGCAAAGATTCGTTGGCTGTCGCCGATAGGCGCGAATCATTTGCCGAACCGATCGCCGTATCCCGCCGCCGATCCGGCAGACGTGCCAGGATCGGCGGCCGACGTAAGCGGCTTGCTGCTACTTCACGTATTCGGCTTGAACGTCGTCAAACCAGACCTTGCCGGGGCCGTAGATCTGGAGACAGATCTGGAATTTCTTGGTTTTCGCCGGGATTTCTACCCGGCCGGCGTACTCTTTCCAGTCGTGGCTTACCGGCTTGTCGCTCGCTTCCTTGGCGCCGATATATTCGACCCATTTGTGACTGAGCGCTTCACCGTTTTCATCCAGGAAAATGACGTCGATGATCGCCTTGGTCACTTCCTCGGCCTTGACTTGAGCAGCAACGCGAAGGGCGGGGAGATCCCCTGTCCGGTCCACGATCTGATACCACTGCGCGATTGGAAAGTATCGTTTCGCTGTCTTGTGGAGGCAGACACTGGCCTTACCTTTCCGCCCGGTCTTCTTGTCCCAGACGTACTGCACTCCATCCAGGTCCGCCCCTTGTGACCAATGTGCTGGATTCTTGTCGCCCTCTTCAAAACTGCCATTGCGCAGGATGTTCTTCTCGGCTGGCAATTCCGCAAGGGCTGCGACCGAAATCGCGTCGCTTTTGGTGTCTCTCTTTTCCGAAGCGGGCGGTGGTTGCTCCGCCGCCAGTGGCAAGACAATCACGAAGCCGCCAATGCAGGCGAGGACGACGAGCGATACAGCAATTACAGACTTAAGCTTGTTCAACAGCATGGTGTTCAGGACTCCGTTTGTTAACTCGGTGATCTTGGCCCCAACCGATCCCGTACCTGCCGCGAGCACACGCGCTGCGCTGACCGTGGCAGAGACGATGCTCGGGGGCATAACTGCTAGGGCCCTGCCCTGCGCCTGCAGTCCGGCCAACAGTCCGCCCGACAGCGTGACGCCGCGGCGGGCGAGTCGCTTTGCCAGGCTCGCCCTCGCGCGGGCCAACCGGCTAGCCACCGAGCCGTCCGGTACGCCAAGACGCCGGGCTGCTTCCGTGCGTGTGTTTCCTTCCAGGTCGCATAGGACGAGGACCGTCCGATACTTTTCGGGCAGACGGCTCAGTTCCTCATCTACCAGCGGCTGCAGATCGCTCCAGAGGTCTTTTTCCCTGAGCGCGGGCTCGGGAAGCTCAGTCGTCTGTTTTTCTCGGCGGTTCCTGCGAGTGGTCGTCCGTCTCGCCAGCAACGCGGTGTGGTGGGCCACACCGTATAACCAGTTGCCGACCTTTTCCCTCGGCTCGAGCGACGTCGCCTTGCGAACGAGGATAAGAAACGCAGCCTGAAAGGCATCTTCCGCGTCGTGGTGCGGGAGCAGTCGCCGGCAAACAGCCCAGACCATCGGACCATGCCGCCGGACGAGCGCCGCGAAGGCAGCGCCATCCCGCCGCTCGACGAACGCGCCGAGCAGTTGTCCGTCAGTCATCCCCTGCCCGCTACACAGGAGGACGCCGCGCAGGTCTGTAAAAAACTCCCCGCTAGCCAAGTCATTCGCCATGCCCACTCCCGGTGAACGCTCGATCACAGGCTGCCTACTTGCTAATTGCCGCAGGCGGGTAGATTGATCCAGAGAATTCCGGAATTGTACAAGTTGCGAGCAGTACACGTGTGCGGCCGCGGCCGTCCTTTGATCCACGCTAGACTTACCATCAGACAATGCTGCGACTACAGTTTTCTTCGCTGCGATTATTCGGGGTGATGTGCAGGGAACGAACATTCTTCAGCTCGCCGACAGTTGTTCGGTAGCGCGCGAGCGCGATATGATCAACGACGTATCGGTCAGCATGGAGAGCTACCGGCATGACTCACTTGGAGATTGTGGTTTCTGGTCCACCGATCTCGAATCAGTCACCGGGCCCTAACCTAAATAACTGGCGGTCGGCAGTAGCAACCGAGGCGAGAAGCAGATGGAACAATGCGCCGCTTGGCGGGGAGCGTCATGGACTTTGAAAAGGAACTAAAACGTCTTGCAGATCGCTACAGGAGTCGAGGATTTCTCGTCTCGATCCGGCCGAAACCCGAGGAATTGCCGGCGTTTGCCAAAGACTTCATGGTCGAGTTATTAGCCAAGCGGGGAGCGGATAACGTTTTGGTCAGCGTGAAGAAGAATCGTCAAGCATTGGAAGATGCCAAGGAATTGCCGCGTTACGCAGAGATCATAAACGCACAGCCGGGATGGAAATATGATTTCGCCATCTTGGAAGAAGAAAACCCTTTGGCACGCGAATTACGCGGCGCCCGAGAACCCTCAGCATCCGAATTGACGAATACCCTGAACGATGTGGTGAAGGTATTGGAGGCAGGACATGTGAATGTTGCGCTCGTAGCAGCTTGGGGAGCGGCGGAAGCAGCCATGCGCAAACGGCTGGTTGCCGATGGAAAAAACGCCAATTGGGGAACGCAGCCTCGATGGATGCTCAATGAGCTCTACTCGAGCGGAGTGCTTTTCGACGAGGATTTTCACCTGCTTGAGTCGGTGTGGAGGCACCGAAACGAGATCGTCCACGGTTTCCAACCCGCTCCAATTGACGCGGAGTGTGTCGAGTATTTAATCAGAACTGCGAAGCGGCTGTTGGAAGAATCACAATCCATGAAACAGCCTGCTTGAAGACCGAATTAGCCAAGTTGGGCGGAAGCCGTCTGATGGCGGATTTTCGCTTCCTTCCGAAGCGCCGGGCTTCCGCTATGCCTCAACCACTTGACGATCCCGGCGCGGACCTGTTTAGTTTGATTAGCAAAGAGCTTACTCGTTAATTTGGCGAAACAGGCGATGCGCCGCTCGATCCAAGATCCTCCCAAGACGCTCCGGGCAGGTCTTGCAGATTCGGCGCCTGGTCCACCCACCTCCGTATCTCACGGCCGTCGACATCAAATAGGATAAAGGTCGGGGTTGTCTTTACGCCAAGCGTTTCGGCGTATTGCCGATTTATCTCGGAACTCATGTTCAATCGAAGCACTCGCCCCGACTTCCACTGTTCACTGATACTGCCGACCGCAGTAATCTGCTGGATTCAACTGAGGCCGAGGTCCGCGTAAATTTCGACGAGGACTGGTTTACCGAAGGATGGAATGGCCTGCTCAATGGCGTTAACGGTCGGCAGGTCCAACTCCTCATAATTGAGCATGCTGTCCGGCGTGCTGAGTGTCACATCCGGCGTGCGTAGCATGAAGATGGTCGCGACGAACAGACTCACACCTGCCGTCCAAGCCGCCCACCAACGAAGGCGTGACCGCCGGTAAAGCAGAATCAGCGCGAGGCCAACGCACACCGTCGCGCCAGCGAGCAGGAAGTTATGCTGATGGATCCACTGGCTTGGTGTGAGCATCGCAGTACCTCCGAGTATTCACCCGTCAAGATACGCGGAGTCCGCCAAGTTAGTTCTGACGCTCGCCGTCTTGTTACATAGCTGTTGCAAAGCCTCGTACTTTAACTCAACTCCAAACCCGACCCGCCCGGATCCGTGAAAAAAACCGCCGCATCCAAATGAAGCGGCGTCGACACCAATTCATCGAAATACGGCGATGGCGTCAAAGATTGCCCGATGGCCGTACTCGAGCCGTGCGGCACCCACTGGATATTGTGCTCGTACGCCATCCAGGCGATGCGCCAGGCTTCGGTCAAACCGCAACAGTTCTTGAGATACGGGGGAATTTTTGACAAGCTCATCCGCCATCAAGACGGCGTCTGGCGCGCCGCGATCTACCTTCATTCCCAAGGTGCAGGCAGCGGGGGTAGAGGATCCGGCCCCGCCTGTTCTGGCCTGGATCTCGGGCGAAGGTTTCGCGCCCATCGGTCCATCTCTTCAACCGACTTGCGCTCACCAGGCGCGTCGATTCGCTCCGTTTCCTCGACAAGGATCCGCACCTCGTCGCCCACTTTGAGTGATTGAAAACACCACTTTACATGATGATTACTGCTGCCGTCGAAGCCGCCCACGTGCATCCAGGCAGCGTCGTCTCCGTCGCCGATCAAGGACGCATCGGCGGTGACATGTCCGTCGTCGCCGAGGCTGGCGGTACAAATACGCTGGCCATTGAGGTAAACGGTAAGGGCCTTCAAATTGTTCCCCCCGATAAAGGGTTGAGCGCTGCTGCCGGCCGTACACTCGCCGCACTTGCACCCGAGTTGACTGGGCTTGCTGCCCCGTCAAGTCCGTTTGACGCACCTATCCTTGCAATCAATTCCCTATGAACGGCCTTTCAAGAAGGAGAGAAGCTTAAGATTTTCCGAATCGCGCAAGTGCCGCACGGTTCAATTCTATCCCGAGCCCCGGCCCGTCCGGCACAGCCAAATACCCCTCCGCATCCACCCGAAACGGCGTCGTCACCAATTCATCCAAATACGGCGACGGCGTCAAATACTCGACATAGCGCGCCACCGGCATCGCTGCCGACAAATGCAAGTCTGCCGCCAGGCCGATCGCCGTATTCCAACCATGCGGCACCCACTGGATGTTGTGATCGTACGCCATCCAGGCGATGCGCCAGGCTTCGGTCAAACCGCCGCATTTCGTGCAATCCGGTTGAATGATGTCGACGGCCTGCTTCTCCAGGAAGGGTCGGAAGCTTTGGCGCCGGGTTAGCACCTCGCCGGTGGCGATCGGGACTGGTGAATGACGGCGCAATTCGATGTAGCCCTCCAGATCGTCGGGCGGCAGCGCTTCTTCGAACCAGACGACTCCGTAAGTTGCCAGCATTTTGGCCGTTTCCAGAGCCCATTTGTAGCCGTGGTGCCAGAATTGTTCGCTGCCGCCCGCATCGACCATCAGTTCGACGTCGGGGCCGACCGTTTCGCGTGCGGTGCGCACGAGCAGTTCGTCGCTTCGACTGTCGCGTCGGCCGAACGGCCGCCAACCCAGCTTGATCGCTTTGAATCCACGTGCGACTGTCGCTTGCAAGGTCTCACGAAGCGGTCCCGGCTCGTCGAACAGGATCGAGCCGTATGGTTTCACGCGCGCGCGATAGTTGCCGCCAAGCAGGCGCGAGACGGGTTGTTTGCAGATCTGGCCCAGCAAATCCCACAGTGCGATGTCGATGCCGCTGATGGCGTGCTCGACGGCGCCGCCGCGGCCCTGCCAGAATGTGCTCTGACGCAATTTTTCGGTCACGCGCGCCGGCTCGTCGGCGCGCTCGCCGATCAGGTGCGGGCGGAGTAAGGCGACGCCGGCCTCGATCAGCGATTTGCTCGTCATGGCGCTGCCGACGCCGGTCAGGCCTTCGTCCGTGATCACCTCCACGATGGTGTTGAGATCTTCCTCGGGCTTGTTTCCCTGAGGCCAGCCGCCGTCGACGGTACCGCCTGAAAGACCCGTGATGCGCACGTCAACGATCTTCATGAGTCGGTTCCAAGTACTGAAGGCGTTCGTCGCCCGGCGTAGCCGAGGGATCGGGCCATGATACGCGTAGGGTTAGCGCTTTGCCTCGGCGAAACTGCACACGTTCCTGCCGTAACGTTGTAGTGGCCGGACGCTTGCAGAGGGGGTACAATCGGAGTCAGGTTATCGCTGGGGGTGCTCGCGGTAATGGCCGCGGGCTGAGAGTAAACCCCGGGACCTGATCCGGGTAATGCCGGCGCGGGAAAGCGAAACTGCCTGTCTGCGGTTCACCCGCCACGCTTCCGCGTCAGTTCCCGTCATTCAAGAAGGATAGACATTATGACGCAGCTGGAAGCCGCCCGTGAGGGCACGATTACCGTGGCTATGCAGTTCGTCGCAGATCGCGAGGGTCTGGACGCCGAACTGGTTCGCGCCGAAGTCGAACGCGGACGCATGGTCATTCCGGCCAACGTCAATCACCTCTCCAAACGCCTCGAGCCGATGTGCATCGGCGTTGCGAGCCTCTGCAAAATCAACGCAAATATCGGCAATTCCGCTGTGACCGGATCGGCCGACGACGAACTCGAAAAACTGCACACGGCCGTTCATCTGGGTGCCGACACGGTCATGGATCTCTCCACCGGCGGCAACATCGACGGCATCCGCCAGGCGATCATTGACGCTTCGCCGGTGCCGATCGGCACCGTGCCGATCTACCAGGTCATTCAGGAAGTCAAAGACGTAGCCGACATCACACCGCGGCAAATGCTCGACATGGTCGAGCACCAGGCCAAGCAAGGCGTCGACTACATGACCATTCACGCGGGCGTCTTACTGGAATACTTGCCGCTGACCACGCAGCGCGTCACCGGCATCGTCAGCCGCGGCGGTTCGCTCATGGGCGCCTGGATGCTCGCGCGCCACGAGCAAAACCCGTGGTACACACACTTCGACGAACTGTCCGAGATCCTGCGAGCGTACGACGTGACCTACAGTTTGGGTGACGGCTTGCGCCCTGGCTGCCTTGCCGATGCCAATGACGACGCCCAATTTGCGGAACTGAAGACGCTCGGAGAATTGACGCTCAAAGCTTGGCAACACGGCGTTCAAGTCATGATCGAAGGGCCCGGGCACATCCCGATGCACCTGGTGAAGATGAATGTGGAAAAGGAACGCGAACTCTGTCACGAGGCGCCGTTTTACGTCCTGGGACCGCTCGTGACCGACATCGCCCCGGGTTATGATCACATTACGTCGGCGATCGGAGCGGCCCTCGCCGGAGAAGCGGGTGCGGCGATGCTGTGCTATGTGACGCCGAAGGAACACCTCGGCCTGCCGAACAAGGACGACGTGCGCCAGGGCGTGATCGCGTACAAGATTGCAGCCCACGCGGCTGACATCGCGCGCGGGCGGAAGAACGCCCGCAAGCGCGACGACGAACTCTCCAAGGCCCGCTTCGAATTCGATTGGAATCGACAGTTTGAATTGTCGCTCGACCCGGAAACGGCCCGAAAGATGCACGACGAAACTCTGCCGCAGGAAGTGTTCAAGTCGGCGAAGTTCTGTTCGATGTGCGGGCCGAAGTTCTGCTCGATGCGCGTGACGCAGGATATTCGCAAGCTGGCCGAGACGGGGGCGCTACCGGTGGTTCAGTGAGCAGGTGCGAGCATGATGGGGAATTTCGCAGAGTCGGTCATCTTCATCTGCGGCATGCTCGCATGGCTGCTTCTATTCGCGTCACTGCTTTGTTACGTGTCGTACTGCATCTCGGTTGTCGTCAGCGACACATCGGCGGGCGTCGATGAAGTTCAGTGGCCCGGCGACGCCATGATCGACTGGATCGGTCAAGCCTTGCGCCTGGTTGTCGTGTTGGTAGTGCTGCTCGTTCCGCTCGGATTCTATTTGCGATTTTTCGGCGGATCGCTCGATCCGAGCAACCCGGCGGGTGGTGCCATCGCTGTCGCGGCGGGCTGGCTCTGGTTCTCCTTCCCGATCGGCCTGCTGTCGTCGATGGCTGCCGGCCAGCCGTTCGTGGTGGTCCATCCGACCGTGCTCTGGCGGCTGCTGCGGATATTCCCGAGCGTCATTCTGTTCTACGCTCTCAGCGCTCTCTGTACGTTCGCCATCGTTTACACGTGGTGTGAAGCGGTGATGGGTAGCGATCTGCTGCTGATTCCGGTGGCTGGCGCGATTACTGGAATTGGCGTGCTCATCTACGCCCGAATGATCGGTCGCCTCGGCTGGATGGCCGAGCGCTTGCAAGTCAAGGAAAAGGTGCAGAAACTGCCGCCCGGCAAATTAAAGCCGAAGGAACGCAAGAAGGTGAAAGTCACCGACCCGTGGGCCGCGCCGCCGGCTTCCAAAAGGCGTGTCGAACCGGAAGAGGAGCCGCGGCCGGTAGCCAAGATTCGGGAGATTCCACTGCCGCCGGAGGAGGAAGACGAGTTCGCGCCGGCGACGCCCTATGGATTGAATGACGAACCGGTCGCCCGGCCGCCGAAGTTGGAACTCATCGAAGGCTCGCCCTTCCTCGAAGTGAAGCTGAAGCCGGCCCCGCCGACTTCAGCGGAGCCGCCCCCGGCGCGTTCGAGATTTATCGACGACGATGATGACGAAGAGGACATTCAGGTTGGTCCGTCAGATGTGGTAGTGGCGGACACGCGTCCGAGTCTGGACGTTGCCCCGTCAGCGCTCGACATGCGCCTGGCGCGTCCCGAACGTCAGGAGCTGGATCTGTCATTCCCACTGTTTACCGGCGTGTATAACTTTCCGTTTTATATGACCAGCCTTCGAGCTTTGCTCGTCATTTCCGTCAGCTCGGCAGCTCTCGGCTTCGCGCTGGAAGCATTGATCCGCGTATTCCCTCATTAAACAGAATCGGGGAGCAGCATCATGGGTCAGCCCGTCATGCACTGGCAGATTGTAACCAAGAACCCCGATTCTATCGGCCAGTTTTATTCCAAGTTATTCGGCTGGCAGATCAACGCGAACAATGCTCTGGGTTATCGCATGGTTGATACGGGCTCGAAGCAAGGTATCAATGGCGGTATCTGGCCGGCACCGCCGCAAGCCTCCGCGTTCGTGCAGCTTCTCATCGAGGTCGACGACGTCGGACAGTACGTTCAGCAGGCGACGACTCTCGGCGCCAAGGTGCTTGTCCCGCCTCAGAAGCTTCCGGACGGCGACGAAATGGCGGTCCTGCAAGATCCCGAAGGAATTCCGTTCGGGATCTGTCGGACCGCGAAGAAATAGCACGACGCCTGCCCGCTTATTTTGCCTCGCGCGACGGCGGCTCAGCATCAAACGCTCGCACTTCCGTGATCTTGAACTCCGCCCAAACGTCCTTGCTCTCCACCGAGCTTCTGCAGCGGACTTTGACGGTCTGACCGGGTTCGACCACCCGCAAGAGCCGCGTGCTCGACGCGTGGATTTCTACAAACTCATCGCTCTTATTTCCGGGCACCGTGCTTTCGACGGTCGCGTCCAGCAAGTACTTGTGGTCGCTCAGTGGTTTGGCAGTGATGTTGAAGCGGAATCCGGAGGGGATGAACTTTCCCGGGTCCTGCGCGATGCCCTTGATCGGTATCGGCTGTTCGGCGCCGATGAAGCATTGAGCCGCCTGGCCGGGCAAGGTGGTCATGCGCGGCGCGGCGACGATCTTCAGCGTACCGTCTTTGCGGTTGCCGAGCGGGTCGCCCTCACACACGGATGTCTCGACCATGATCTGAAGTTCGTTCTTTTCGCCCGGCAACGCAGGTCGTGCCCGCGGAGCGGGAGGGGGGACAGCGGCGGCGCGTTCGGCCGGCGGATCGCCGGCGTACACGTGCATGGCACCGCGACCGAGGCCGGCCACTAGGGCCGTGCCGACTAGACCTGCACACGCGACCTTCAGTAGTTTCGCGAAGAACATTTGGTTTCCTTCCTCCTTGGCTAATTTGAGAACATGTGGATTGACCGTCCCGGGCCGGCCGGAAGTGGCCAGGATCTCGGCCATTCGCGTCAGTCTTGGTGAAACTGCGTCAGTCTCTGCACAGACAGCGAAGACGAGCGCCGGGCCGCATAGAGAGAGTCCGGTGCGCGAAAGTCGTCGGGCCAGAATCCGTCGCGCGTTTGCAAGTCGACTGGATAGCGTTCCCTCGGCGAGGAGGAGCTGAACGGCGACTTCGCGCCGCGGTCGACCCTCCAATTCGCAAAGAATCACGGGCAGGCGATACTTATCGGGAAGCCGGCAGATTTCGCGGTCCAGTATCAGGCGCAGTTCATCGGTCGATTCCGGTGAGCTGAATTCAGGATGAGGAAGATCGTTCATAGCTCGTTCTTTCGCCAGTATGCGCGCCCGACGGCTGCGTATTCGCAGTGCCGTGCGATAGGCGACGCCATGGAGCCAATTGCCGACGGCGTCGCGTGGTGAAACGGATGCGGCACGTCTGGAAAGAACGAGAAACGTTGCCTGAAAAGCGTCTTCCGCATCGTGGAAGTCGCCCAGTTGCCGACGGCATACCGCGAACACCATTGCCCCGTGTCGGCGCACGAGGAGGGCGAAAGCGTCGGGATCTTTGCGATGGATGAAGCGCTCGAGAGCTGTGCCATCGCTTTCGCGCTGCATCGTGTCGTCGGCAAGGCGACCGCACAGGTGTCGCACGATTTGTCGTTTCGCAAGCGTCGCCATGCCCGGCCTCCTGCCTTGGCGTGTCCTTCTGTAATTGCTCCGAATCGGTCTCGCGCGTCGATCTTTTCCGGCGCGGGACGCGAGATTGTAACCGGAGAGGCAGGGTAGGTTAAGCGGAATAGCCAAGCTGTGGAGCGGGTGGAGCGGCTTGTGATTGAACAGATTCGAACTGATGCAGGTGTATTATCTCAAAATTGAGCTATTAGCTTTCAGCCGCCAGCGATCAGCCATCCAATCTTCGCTTTCAATTTATGGCACGCAGGTTATACGCAGGCTTTGTCCAATCAGCTTCTAATCATTCGTGCCGGAGGCCGAGATGATTCCACAAGCCGGGGTACTTGCGCTGGCTTTGTTGATCTGCAGCGATCAGCGCCGTTCCGATGTGCATGCTGGAATGACCGCGACCGTTGCCGAGGGCTTTGCCCTGGCGCTTTGTGGACGGAGCGATCTGGCACGTAGCACCTTCCAAGAAGCGGTTTCGCGGCAGCCGCGAGCGGCCTGGCCGCACGGGTGCCTTGGAGTCCTTTCTCAACTCAGCGGCGATCCGGACCTAGCGTTGGTCGAGTATGCGGCGGCAACCCGGGCCGATCAACACGCCGTTTGGGCTCACTACCTGAGAACGAGTATTTACACGAACAGACGCGATTACTCGGCGGTCATTGCGGAAAGCACGGCAATACTCCGAGAGATCCCGGCACTGGCAGCGGAATATCGTCGGCGCGCGTGGGCATTTTCATCGTTGGGAGAGATGGCTCCGGCACTCACTGACTGCGGCAAAGCAATCGAGCTCGAGCCGCGGGAACCGCGAGGCTATCGGCTGCGGAGCCGAATTCGTGCGCGGATGAGAGACGCGGCCGGCGCGCTGGCCGATTGCTCAACCGCCATTCGTCTAGACCCGAACGATTCGCAGGCGTTCGAAATACGGGGCACGATACACGCCTGGCGTGCGAACACGCTCGCTCGACCGACCACCATCCGTTCCACACTCGCACTTGAGGATTCGGACGCCGTCGCCAAGTCACGAGAACAGCAGAAAGAGAGCCGGCGCCTCGCATTCGAGGATTTCGCTCACTCTATTCAACTCGACTCGAGAAATGTCGACGCTTATTACCACCGCGGCCAGCTATTGGCCGTGACAGAGGAGTATGATCGAGCGATCGCGGATTTTTCCGAAGTTATCCGACTCGATCCTCGGAGGAGCGACGCCTATTACGAGCGGGCACGACTATTCGCAGCTCAAGCCAAATTCGACGAGGCGCTCGCGGATTGCTCGTTCGTCGTTCGGCAGGGCTGCGATCTCCCGAACTTTTATGAGTTCAGAGCCGAGATTCTTAAACGCTGCACACGCTATAAGGAAGCCCTCGCAGACTTGACCGAAGCAGTTCGATTGTCACCCGACGCGGGATATCGTTACGCCAAGCGCGGCGATATTCTCTTTGAGCTCAAGCGATATGCGTCATCGCTCGCAGATTATGATTCCGCGGCGCGGCTCGGATGCAATGCGGACGAGCTTGACGGGAAGCGGAGTCTCGCACTGGCCGCCCTGAGTCGGAAACAGCTCCCAAAAGCGGATGCCCTGCCACCAGCGCCAGATACCCGGGCCGCAGCGCTCCTCTTCGACCGAGCGCGTGCGTCGTGCCGGCTCTCCTTGCCGAAAGCCGCGCTCGCCGATTGCGATCGCGGACTGAAACTCGACCCGAACAATGCACATGGATATGCGCTGCGTGCTTGTGTAAAGCAACAACTCGGTGATCACCGCGAGGCAGTCAATGACTTTACAGAGGCGCTCCGGCCAGGGCTAACAGACCCACGGTCGGAGATTCATTTTCTCCGCGCTTGCTCGTATTTCGCGATTGGAAACCGGATGGAGGGTTGCAGGGATTTGCTTTCGACAGCACTAACCGGTTCGGGCGCTAATCCAGTTCAGAGTCGATAGACATGATGGAAAAAGAGAGCGGCCGTCCGTAGACGGCCGCTCTCGCGAAACTGTTAGCGACCGCCACCCGCGGCAGTGCTCTCGCCGGACGGGTCCTTGCCGTTCACCCAAGCGCCGCCCAGCTTTTGGTAATCCGGCGGCACCAGAACGCTGCCCGTGTCGCCCGCGTGCCAGCCCATCACTTGGTGCGGCCGACCGTGATTCCTGCTGCGCTCTTCGCCACGCGCAGCCCAACTCGCATCGGCCTCGACAGCTTTTCGTTGCTGCTTGTCCCAGAAGAGGACTTTGCCGGTACGGTAACTCTGAACACCCAGAGCAACAGTCGTGAACGCGGCAGCGCCCAGTTCCGGCGTGCTAAGCGTGGCCCGGTTGCGCGAGCGGACGCATTCCAGGAAATTCGTCCACAAAGCGGCCGTGTCGAAATTCGGACCCCACTCCGGTCGCGTGAACGGTGACTGCAAGTGGCTTTCGTGGAATTCACCCTTCACACGGTCTTCCAGGCGAGCCGGGATGCCAGCGCTCTTGTTCGGCTCGTCCTTGATGACTTCGAATCCGCCTTCGACGAATTTGATCACGCCCATCCGGCCGCGGATCACTTCCTCGATCGGATAGGCCGAAATCATTGTCGCCGTGACCATGAACTGGCAACCTTCGTCGTAGTCGGCGACGATCGTGGCCACGTCCGGGACGGTGCGGCCGTCATATTCCAAGTAGAGACCGCCCGCTCCGACGACGCGCGCCGGGTAGCGCACGCCCATCGCCTCGATCACGTGCGTGGTCTGGTGGACGAACAGGTCGGTGAACATGCCACCGCCGAATGGCCAGTAGCAGCGCCATTGCCCGAACACAGCCCGATCGAAGTCGATCTTCGGCCCGAGCGGCGTGCCCGGCATGACATTGAACTGGTGACCGAGGAACATATCCCAGTCGATGGTCGACGGGTTCATGTCCTTGAAGAGCTTGTAATAGCGCCACTGGCCGACCAGCGAATTGCGGTAATAGCTAGTCTGCGCCTGGGCGACGTGGCCGATCTTGCCGTCGGCGATCTGCTTGTGGGCATCGCGCCAGGTCGGTTGGGCCATCGATTGGACGCCAACCGACATCACGCGATTGTGCTTAACCATCGCATCGACGACGGCATGCGCTTCGTCGATGGTCTTGGTCATCGGCTTTTCGCAGTAAACGTCCTTGCCCGCGGCCGCCGCGTCGATCGACATCTTTGCGTGCCAGTGATCCGGCGTGGCGATGCAAACGACGTCGACTTCCTTGAGGTCGAGCAGCTTGCGATAGTCCTTGGTAACGTGCGTCTTGTCGTTCGGGTCGAGGCCGACCTTCTTCGCCGACGGATAGAGGCCCTGGATGTACGTGCGCATGACCTTCTTGCCGTCGCGCTCGCCCATGTAGTCTTCCTGATGTCCGTCCCACACATCGCAAACCGCGATCGGCGCGGCGCCCTTGCCCTCCTTGGACATCTTGAGAATGACGTCCAGGTGCGCCTGAGCCCGGCCGCCGACGCCGATAAAGCCGACGCCGATGCGTTCGTTGGCGCCGTAGACGCGGCTGGCACTAGCGGCCGTCAGTGACAACGCGGTCGCACCAATGGCGGTGGACTGCAGGAAAGAGCGACGGTTGGGTTTGGAGCTTGGCATCGAAAGCGTCCTCGCGGAGCGGAAGAAGAAATACGGAATGCGCCGGACTCGCGGGCGGTGTGATCGACCATCAGAGGGTTTAGCTTATCAGAGCCAAACCCATTTCGCCACAACCTTGCGGTCGGGCGAGAACGTTATTGATCGCCGGAGAGAATGGCTCTTTTGCCAGGTCGAGAGCTGGTAAGCTGTGCAAGATCTCGGGCGAACGAGAGCTCCTCTCGAAGGCGAGCGCGCCGGCGGCGTCCGTATGGTAACCGCTCGCCTTCGAGAAGCGCGTGCGCGCAAGGCCTATTTCTCGCTCAGGTCCTTGAACTTGATGTCCTTGAAAATCACTTCCATCGTCGGGAAGCCGGCGTGCAACTGCCAGGCGATGATGCCTTCGTCCGGCATTTTCTCGAACTCGCCGTCGACGGTCGCGGTGCCATTGATCGTAATGGTTACGTGTTTGCCGACGCACTTGATCGCGTAGTCGTTGAACTCGTTTGGCTTGACCACTTCCTTGACGACGTTCGGCTTGGAAGCCTGCATCATACCGCCGAAGTGCTCGCCATACAGGCTGCCCCAGAACATCTGACCGATGTCGGCTTGCGGGCCGGCGACGGTGAACTTTTCAGCGTCGAGGATCTTGCTGCGGATTTGCACGCCGCTATTGCCGATGCCGTCCTTGAGACGGATCTTGAACGACAGCTCGAAGTCCTTGTATTTCTTCTTGCTGCAAAGGAAGGTGTTGTGGTGCGGGTCGGACGGTGTGTAGCCGACAATGGCACCATCCTTGACGCTCCAGTACTGCGTCAGGCCTTCCCAGCCGTCCAGGTTCTTCCCGTTGAAGAAGCCCTTCGACTCCTTGGAGTCGGCCAGCGAGGCGGGTGTGCCAGCCCAGAAGACCAGGCCGGCAAACAAGGCGAAAGGCAGCAGGAGCTTGCGCATCGGTCGTCCTCCCTTGAAGAATCCCCTTGGCCGGTCGGTTGTTGGCCGGCCGAGGATATCTTGTCGGTGGAGGGCACTCTTGGCAATGCGCTGCTCAGTTCATCGGCAAACGAAGCATGATCATGTACAGCCACACGAGCGCGCTGGCAAAAGTAGCCGTGCAGATGAACGCCAAAGGGCAGGCTCGATCTGTCATGACAGGAGCCTCCGTTGATGTGATGGACGAAGCTCGGGTCTCTGCGCAACTATAGGTCATATTTTGCATCTTGGAATAATTGTTCGTTCGCGCCTCATAATGAGCCGTCGTCCGATGATGATCCTACCCGTTATCGATTTGATGGCTGGCCAAGTGGTGCGCGGCATCGGCGGCCGCCGCGACCAATATCGACCGATAATCAGCCAATTGACTGATTCCAGTGCTCCTTTGGCAGTAGCGCAGGCATTTGACGAGCAATTCGGCATGCGCGACCTATATCTCGCCGATCTCGACGCCATCCGTGGCGCCGAACCGTCTCATGCTATTTACGGAGATTTGCAGGCAGCTGGATTCAACCTTTGGATCGATGCCGGTGTGCGGAGTGCCTCGCGGGCGTTCAAGCTAGCAGAGTTAGGCCTATATCGTGTCGTCATTGGCCTCGAGACAATAGCGGGACCGGACGAATTGGCAGCGGCCGTACGTCGGTTGGGAGAGCGCGTGATTTTTTCCTTGGACCTGCGCTCGGGCCGAGCCATCGGCGAACTAACCGCGTGGGGGACCGATGATGCGGCGAAAATCCTCGATCGAGCCGTGTCAGCGGGCGTCAGTCAGGTCATCGTGCTCGACGTATCCCATGTCGGCATCGGTGGCGGCATCGGAACCGAACAGATCTGTCGGCAGATCCTACGCAAATATCCTCGATTATCGCTCTACGCCGGTGGGGGCGTACGAGGGCTAAGCGATTTGCTGGCGCTGAAGAGTATTGGCATCGACGGTGCGCTGGTCGCGTCTGCTTTGCACGATGGACGACTGACTCGTGCTGAGATTGCTGAGCTAGGCGGGCCGTAGTTCGCACATCGCGGATTGGCCTATGTTTTCTTCGACTTCGACGCGGAGGACGTCGGGTCGATAGCCGTGCTTGCGATGCAAGTCGTCGATCAAACGGCTGCCGATATAGCGCGCGAGCAACTCCGCGGTTGTGTTCTCGATCGGAAGCAGCACGCAATCTTCCCGCGGGAAAACCCATTCGCGGTCGCGATAACGAACGCGCACCGAGTCTGCTTGTTCCTCGACGCGGATGAGCGGATTGCGTGTGGCCAGCATCATGCGATGGTCCAGTTCATCGGTGATGGCACGCGTGCGTTCTTTGAGCGCGATGAAATCGAAGACATAACGATTCTCGTCAAGCTGGCCTTCGATCTCGACAGCGGTTCGGTAGTTATGACCGTGCAGGCGTTCGCACTTGTCGCCTTCGTAGCTGATGAAATGTCCCGAGCAGAAGACGAGATAATCCTTCGAAACGCGGACCTTGTAGCGCTCGGTGTTCATCGTTCGGGTCCAAATCAGTAGTTTGCCCGTCAAATTACGTCGCAAGTCGTATTGTAACATGCGCGTATCCGGCGGCTCAGCGTCGAATGCTTGCCAAATTTTCGATACTGTGGAGTTGGAATGTACCTTCGACTCGCGTTTTTGCTCACTCTCGCGTCGGCCATCGCGCTGCTGAGCGATCCGGTTCCGCCGCCTAAGCCCTTACAACCAA
>Ga0326727_10013678_pt1 | contig 17947 bp, 18 predicted proteins | sample MB2enrmetagenome_FD_207643 | JGI IMG/M metagenome (GOLD analysis project Ga0326727, IMG submission 207643) | Lab enriched peat soil microbial communities from McLean, Ithaca, NY, United States - MB29MY | ecosystem: Environmental > Terrestrial > Soil > Wetlands > Peat | place: USA: New York...
GTCAATGGTGAGGGTCATGCCTTACCTTCCTACCACTTTTCATGGGCGGTGCCGCGAAGTTCCTCCGCGGCGAGCCGTAAGCTCTTACATCTCTTATATTGCTCGCCGGTTACTCGCCAGCCGCTCGGCTCTTGACGTTCGCCTGCGCTACATATCGATCGCTGGGAGGACCAATGTGGATGTGCGCGCCCGTGGCCTGGCCCAGCACCGCAGTGCGGAACGCAAAGTACGGAATATTACGCGCCGTCAAGTATTGCCGGAGCCACTGACCCTCAGCCTGATCGGGGACCAGGGCGATATCCACGCGGTTGCGATGATCGAATCCGAGGGATCGGTGCACGGCGCTCTCGCCCATCGCACTCACCGGCAGAGGATGCGCGAAGCGGGCTTGAAACGCCTGATCAATGGCGGGAAATTGGCTCAGATCGAAGTGGTTGCTCCCCACGAAATGCTCTACCGTTGCCGGACTCGACTGCGCCAGGCGCATCATTTCCTGTTCAGTCTTCGCCAGTTCCTGAATTTCCCGCGCCAGTTTGGCCCGATTCATTGCCCAGTCGTGCTCACGCTCAGCCTGTGCCAGAGCTTCTTCCGAGCCGGAAATTTCAGACTTGGCAACAATTCCCATGGCCAGAAGTTTGCGGCCCCGGTCGACTGCTTCCTGGCGGCGCTCCACGCGGCGCACGGTCAATTGAACCATCGCATCCGCGTCTTCGACGCTGATATCCTGCTTACCCAACGCGGCGCGAATGGCCTGTTCATCCTGGACATCGGCCAGCTTGTTCTGGGCGTCCTGAAGGCGCGCGCGCGGCAACACGCCGCTTGAAACCAGGCTCTCGATGTTGCTCAAATCGGCTTTCGCGCGCCGGACGTTGGGGTCGTCCACCTTGGAGGCGTCTGTGTTGGAGTCGCCCACGTTCTGCGCGGCCATTGTCAGCCCGCAAGCTAGCAACGCAATTGTGAAACAAAGTCGCATGAGCAAGGGTTCTTCTTATAGTACGATGGAATTGGAGGCAAGGTTCTGGCTCAAGTCCGTACTCCTCAAGCGCATAGTCCGAAAGACGTCCATCCCCCCCATCAAGGTTTGCCCCAAACGCAGGAAGCCGCCTGGCTCACCGCCGTTCGCGCAGCGGAAGACAAGCAGGCTAAGGACATCGTAGTTCTTGATCTGACCGGTATCACATCGTTCACAGACACTTTCGTGATTGCAACCGGGGCTAATCCCAAACAAGTGCAGGCCATCAGCGATGAAGTGAGTCTGCAACTGAAGAAACGGGGGGAACTGCCGATCAGCGCGGAAGGCTACTCCACTGCGGAATGGGTCCTGGTGGATTACGGCGATTTCATCGTGCACGTCTTCTCCCCGAAGGCCCGGGAGTACTATGACCTCGAACGCCTTTGGCGCAATGCCAAAACGCTCGAAATCCCGGCAGCTTGAAGCTGTATCTCTACTACATCGGAAAGCCGCGCGACCCGCACGCTAATGCGTTGGCAGCGGATTATCTCGCGCGCATAGCGCATTACTCGACGGCGCAGTCCGCCGAGATCCGTCCGGAGAAGTTCGATCTGTTCGCCAGGCACGCGTCGGCGCGTAAGATTTTCCTGGATCCACTGGGCCGTGCGATGGATTCGCAAGCTTTCGCGCAGTTGCTCGAGCGCAGTGAAATGGCGGGACAGGATCTGGTTTTCCTGGTGGGAGGACATGACGGATTGCCACCGGAGTGGCGTGGGCGCGCCGACCTGCTGCTGTCCCTCTCCGCGATGACGTTCCCCCATGAACTGGCAAGGGCTATGCTGGCTGAGCAGATCTATCGAGGGTTCGCCATCCTGCGGGGCCATCCCTACCCGCGTTAATGTGAGAAAGTGAAAGATCGGGTCCGACACAATTAAAGACAATGTCCTGGTTCTCAAGAAGCGACACCGCCGCGGATAAGAAGCTCAAAACAGATGAAGCGCCGAAAACCGTTCGCACGGAAGGCTTGTGGCAGAAATGCGATCAGTGCCGGGAGATCATCTGGAAGAAGGACCTGGAGGAGAACTCCAACGTTTGTCCCAAGTGCGGGGCGCATTTCCGCATCGATGCGCTGACGCGGTTGAAGCTCTTGTTCGACGAAGGCAAGTACGAGGAGTTCGACCGGGACCTGACTTCCACCGACCCCTTGGAATTTGTCGACTCGAAGCCCTACGCCGAGCGCCTGAAGAGCTTCAAGAAGATGACCAACATGAGCGACGCTCTGGTTTCGGCGAGCGGCGGGTTGAATGGACGCAAGGTGAACATCTGCGCCATGGAATCCCGTTTTATCGGAGGCAGCATGGGTGCGGTGATGGGGGAGAAAATCACCCGCGCGATCGAGCGTTCCATTGAACACCGCGCGCCGCTGGTGATTGTTTCCGCGTCAGGAGGAGCGCGCATGCAGGAAGGCGCGGTCAGCCTGATGCAAATGGCCAAGATTTCGGCAGCGCTGATGCGCCTGGATGAAGCCCGCGTGCCTTATATCAGCGTCCTCACCGACCCAACCACTGGCGGCGTTACGGCGAGTCTGGCTATGCTGGGCGATCTGAATATTGCCGAACCCGGGGCGCTGATCGGTTTCGCGGGTCCGCGCGTGATTGAGCAAACCATTCGTCAGAAGCTGCCGGAAGGATTTCAGCGGAGCGAGTTTCTGCTGAAACACGGCATGTTGGACGCGGTGGTGCCCCGGCGCGATTTGAAGGTTTATATTTCCGAAGCCCTGCGGTTTTTCTGTGGTCCAATAGCCGCTTGAACTATCCTGATTCGGTCCGTTTCCTCTACGCCCTTGGGAACGAACTGAAAACGGCCAGGTTCGGGCTGGAACGCGTCACCCGCCTGGCGGAATCGCTTGGCAACCCGCATCGGCGGCCTCATCGTTTTATCCATGTGGCGGGCACCAACGGCAAGGGCTCCACGTGCGCGATGATCGAATCCGGTCTACGGGCTGCGGGTTTTAGGACGGGACTGTTTACTTCGCCGCATTTAGTTGAACCAACGGAACGAATCCGAATCGACGGCATTCCGGTTTCAGTGGATGAGTTTACGGCCGCGTTCCAGAACGTTCATGAGACCTCGGAACGCCTGATCGATAACGGGGAAATCGACCTGCATCCCAGCTATTTCGAAACTGTTCTGGCGATGGCTTTGGTGCTGTTTCGAGAGAAGAAAGTGGACGTGGCGGTGCTGGAGGTGGGGCTGGGCGGACGGCTGGATGCGACCAACATCGTGGAGCCGGAGTTGTCGGTGATCACGCCGGTGGACTTCGATCACGAACGGTTTCTCGGGAATACGATTGAATCGATTGCAGCCGAGAAAGCGGGGATCATTAAGGCCGGAGTGCCGGTTGTGATGGCGCCGCAGCGGGCGGCGGCGGATGCGGTGATTCGCGGGCGCGCGGATCGGTTGATTCCCGCCTGGACGGCGGAACATGTCGAGGTGCGGCGCGAGGGGAGTTCCATTCAGGCGCATGGGACGCGGATTGAATGCAATTTGCGGGGACGCCACCAGGTTACGAATACGTTGACCGCTGCAGCGGCGCTTGAAGCCTTTGGGATTTCACATGAAGCCATCGGGAAGGGAATCGCGGCGGCAAAATGGGCCGGACGCCTGGAAAGAATTCAAGTGAATCCGGAGGTGATTGTGGATGGCGCGCACAACCCCGCCGGCGCGAGAGCGTTGGCGGAATATGTTGGCGAGTTCTACGGTGACCCGAAACCGGTTCTGATTTTCGGTGCGATGCGCGACAAGTCGGTTGAGGAGATGGCGGCGGTGCTGTTTCCAAATTTCCGGGAAGTGATTGTGACGGCTCCGGCGCAGCAGCGCGCGCTGGCTCCGGAGATATACCTGGGGATGGTGGATCATCCAGCCGTCACCAGCGCGCCGGGCTTACGTGAGGCGATGGCGCGCGCCGGGAATGCGGAGACGATCTTTATTTCCGGCTCGTTGTTTTTGGTTGGGGAAGCGATTGAGCTGGCGGGATAGCTTACCTTGATTGCGAGGATTCGCGGCATCCAATCAGTTTGCACATTTTTGCCCTCGGAGGCTGCAACGATCCATCCCGGTAGATCACTTAGCAACGGGATTCGTCCCCAAAGGAGAAAAATATGGCAACCCCCGCAATGGCGCCGGAGCGCATTTCAACGTTCCGTTCCAGCTCGTCCGCCGTCGAGCTCATCGCCAACTTAGGCCCCCTCGCTGAACTTCCCGGCACTTGGTCGGGCAGCGGCTTCAACCTGATCGCCCGCCCGGATTTTGAGGGAGGTAACGATATTTTCCTGGAACTCAACCTGACCGAAGAAACCCTGGTATTCGACGCCATCGGTGCACCGGTTCCCAACCGCGGCTCAGCCCAGGACGACATTAATCTGTTTGGCGTTCACTATCTGCAAAAGATCAACGATGCCACGAACCACGGAGCTTTGCACATCGAGCCCGGAATCTGGGCGACGGTGCCGGCGACGACTACTCCTTCGGAAACGCCGAGCGTGGTGCGGATGGCTTCCATCCCCCATGGGAATTCCATACTGGCGGAAGGTCAGTCCTTCACCGTGCCGGGCCCTCCCAAATTCACTCCCGCCAACACCGTGCCTTTTGCGATTGGCACGCCCACGCCTCCGCCGGGCGCGCCGAACGGTTTCCCCGAGTACAACCTGGGCACGCCGAATGCATTCCGCACCAATCCGCTTCCTCCCGGAATCACGCAGGCTATGGTGACTGACCCGACGACAGTCCTGGCCGCGGCCATCGCGGGCCAGAACATTGAACAAAGTATCGTTTTGAATATCGGAACGGTGCCGAGTTTCACTCTGGGCACAACGCCCCCGACCGTTGTCAACATCTCCGATGGCGGTGGCGGAGTGGAGAACATCCCCTTCCTGAACTCCAACGCAACCGCGGCGACGGTACTGGCGACATTCTGGATTGAAAGGGTAGTCCACCCTGCCGGGTACGGCCACTATCAGCAACTCCAGTACGTGCAAACCGTGCTGCTGAATTTCCTTGGGTTGAGTTGGCCGCACGTTTCGGTGGGGACGTTAATCAAGCACTAGCCGGACTGAGAAGAATCCGATCCTGACAACACGGTCGAGGTCATTTTTGGCCGGAAACGGTAGAAGATAATCTTGGGGTTGGGATGCGACCAACATCTCAACCCCTTCACTCGCTATAGCTCATATCCTCTCGCCGCGCACCAGATCCGCATAGCTTTCCCGCTCCCGCACAATCCGCCAGGCATCGCCATCCACCATCACTTCCGCCGCGCGCGGCCGGGAATTGTAGTTAGAGCTTTGAACGAACCCGTAAGCTCCAGCGGACGCCAGCGCCATATAATCGCCCACCTTCGCCCCCGCCACGGCTCGCCCGCGGGCGAAGAAATCGCCCGATTCACATACCGGGCCCACCACATCGACTATTGAGATGTCGTCGCTGCGATCCACCGGCAGAATCTCGTGGTGCGACTGATAGAGCGCCGGTCGAATCAGGTCGTTCATCGCCGCGTCCACAATCACGAATTGCTTGGCGCCGTTGCTCTTGCGATACAGCACTTCGGTGAGCAGCATCCCAGCCTGACCGACGATTGACCTTCCGGGCTCTATCAGAACCGCCAGGCCGCACGCAGCCAGCCGATTTCGCAGCGGATCCAGGAACTGCTTCTTATCGGGAGCCGCATCATCCGGTTGATACGCAATCCCCAATCCGCCGCCCAGGTCGAGATGCCGCAAGTCGTGACCCTGTTCGATCAGGAGGGAAGCCAGGTTTAGTATTTTTTCGGCAGCCTGCACCATGGGCGCCGGGTCCAGCATTTGCGAGCCGATATGACAACTGATCCCCTCTGCCGAGATATTGCGGTAATGCCGTGACCGCGCGTAGACGGCTTCCGCATGCTGAATGGCGATGCCGAATTTGTGCTCGGTCAAGCCCGTGGAGATATAAGGATGCGTCGCAGCGTCCACATCCGGATTAATCCTCAGCGCAAAGCGGGCTTGCAAATCGAGCCGGCCCGCGATCTCATCCAGCACGCCGAGTTCGCTTTCCGATTCGCAGTTGAAGCTGTGAATCCCTTTCGAGAGCGCGTATTCAATCTCGTGCGCCGTTTTCCCGACGCCGGAAAAAACTACCTTGGCCGGATCGGCCCCGGCCCGCAGTACGCGATACAATTCGCCGCCGGAGACGATATCGAAGCCCGCGCCCAGTTCCACTAGCAGGCGGAGCACCGCGAGGGTCGAGTTGGCTTTCACCGCGTAGCAGATGGTGTGGGGAATTTCGCCGAAAGCAAAATCATAATCGCGATAAGCGTCACGAATCGACGTAGCGGAATAAACGAAGGTGGGCGTTCCGGCGCCACGACCGATGTCGCGCATGCGGACGGCCTCGCAGTGGAGTTGTCCTTCGATATACCGGAACATTAGACTGGCCGAACCCGCGCGCGGCGGCTTTTCACTTTCATGACCACGACGGTCTGGTCGTCAAAACGTACGGTGTTATACGCGTCAAGATCTTCAAACACTGCGCTGATCAGGTGTTCGGGAGATCCCTGGTTATGCGCGCGGACCACCTTTTCCAGGCGCCCCGCCCCATACTCTTCATTTTCGGGGCTCATATGGTCCGACACTCCATCCGAATAAAGGATGATCGTGTCTCCGGGTTGCGCCTGGAAAACCACCTCATCATAGTCACGGTCCGGTAGCAATCCAAGCGGCACGCCCTCCGGCCGCAGATTGATAATCTCGGCGCCGCGGCAGATCATGGGAAGCGAATTGCCGGCGTTGGCGATGGTGAACTGCATGGTTTGCGGCGACCAAAGCAAAAGGAGCAGCGTCACAAAACGACCTTCCACAGGCCGCTCCGCGAGTTTGTCATTCAGAGCCTTCAACAGTTGTCCGGGTTTACGCCATCGTGGGGCCAGGGTCCGCAAAAGGCCGTCGAGCACCGCGCCGTACAGCGCGGCAGCGGCGCCCTTGCCGCTGGAATCGCCAAATGCGATCACGGTATTCGAATCGGCATGCTGGAAAAAGTCGTAGAGATCGCCGCTGATTTCCCGCGCGGGGCGAAGACCAACCGCAGCATCGAGGCCCCGCATCATGGGAGTGGTGGCCGGCAACAGCACGGTTTGCAGTTCACGCGCGGCGCGCAGATCTTCCTGCATATGGCGTTCGCGCTCGGCGATGTCCTGGTAGAGGCGCGCGTTCTCCACTGAACTGGCAATCTGCGGCGCCAGCAGGGCCAGCGTCCGCATATGATCTTCGGTGAAATAAGCCGGCCGGTTGCTTTCCAAATCCATGACGCCCATGACGCGATCGTGCACGATCAGCGGAATGGCCACCTCCGAAAAGATGTCCGGGTGCGACGCGATGTAGCGCGGGTCGGTGCCTACATCATCCACCTTGACGGGTAAACGCGAAGTAGCGGCAGCGCCCACAATTCCCGTTCCCATCGGCACTTCATCCACCTGCACGCGCTTGTCGTAGCGAATACTGACGCGGTGGCGCAGCGTCTTCTTCTCTTCATCGACAAGCAAAATGCTGAAAGCGTCGTATGCGATCAACGCACGTACCCGCGACGCGATCTTATTCAGAAGCTCATCCAGATCCAAGATGGACGTGAATTCCTGCGAGATGCGCGACAAGGTGCGCAGCGTGCGGTATTGGCGCTCGGCCTGCCGGTAAAGCCGCGCATTGTCAATTGCAATGGCCACGCGCGAAGCGATCAGCCGCAACATGCTGCGGTCATATTCGTTATAAGCGCCTTCCCGCGTGGATTGTACGTCGATCACGCCCACCAGCTTCTGGCGCGCGATCATGGGTACGGCTAGTTCCGTACGGACGGCATCCACGGCATTCAGGTAGCGCGGATCTTTGTGGACATCGGACACCAGCACGGGCTCGCGCAGGGCCCCCGCCGAGCCCGTGATGCCCTCGCCCAGCTTGACGCGGAGGTTGCGCACAATCTCTTCGCGGTGCCCAACCGCATAACGAATGCTGAGTTCCTTCTGCTTTTCGCTATACAGGAGAATGGCGAACAGATCGATATGCAGAACCTTGCGAACGATGTCCGCGACGTTGGCCAGCAACTCATCCAGGTCCAGCGTCTGTGACGTGGCGGCCGACACCTCCAGCAGGAAGTCCAGCAGTTCCGAGCGTTCGCGGAACTTGGCTTTGCGGGCAATGCCTGGCTTGATGGAAAGCGGTTTAGTGGACAGCGGCGGCCCCAACAATCTGGACGCCCGCGCTCGCGCCGATTCGGGACGCGCCCGCGGCAACCATTTTTTCTAAGTCGGCCAGCGTGCGGATTCCACCGGAAGCCTTCACGCCCATTACAGGACCCACCACGCGCCGCATCAGTTCCACGTCATGCTCGGTTGCGCCGGATGGTGCAAAACCCGTGGAGGTTTTTACATATTCCGCGCCTGCACCCTGGGCGATGCGGCAGGCTTCCTCCTTCTGCTCGTCGGTGAGGTATGCGGTTTCAAGAATCACCTTGGTGATCGCGCCGCCGCGATGGCATTCTTCCACCACCGCCTCAATATCGCGTCGCACGATATTCGAATCGCCGGACCGTAGCGCCCCGATATTCAGCACCATATCGATTTCAAGCGCTCCGTTGTCGATGGCTTCGCCAGCCTCGACAACCTTGGCGGCGGTGTTCGATGCGCCCAGAGGAAAGCCGACGACCGTGCAGACCGCCGGAGAATGATTCGCCAACTCGCGGTACGCCACCGGGACCCAATACGAGTTCACACATACGCTGGCAAAGCCGAACCGCCGCGCCTCCGCGCACAGGTTCACAATCTGCAAATGGACGGCGTCAGCTTTAAGAAGCGTGTGGTCAATCAGACCAGCGATTTCGGTAACGGAGAGCATGAACGGGAACTACCATTGTATTGCGCGTACTTTGCCGCGAATTACTTCGCCGGCGCCGTAGCTTCGGTGTAGGGTTTCAGAGTCTTGTCCTGCAGCAGATAGACCGTTTCGCCCTGCTTGGCGAGTCCATTCCGCTTGCGAATCTCGAGCTCTTTGGCAACCGGGTCGGTGTTCAGTTTATCAACGTGTTTTTCCAAGGCCGCGATCTCGTCCGCGATAGCCTTGTTTTCTTTCTTCAACCGCTGTACTTCCGATCGCTTTTCCACAAAGGCGCTGTATCCGTGCGGACCGCGGAATTCGACAATGCCATAACACACCGTAGCGAGCGCGACCGCTGCAACGGCAATTTTACCTACTGTAACCATGGTAACGAGGGACTTTATTGGATAATAACATTTTCTCAACTACTTATGAATCAGAATCTTGTTGTAACGAGCACTTGCCCTAGCGAGGAAGAAGCTCTGCGCATCGCGCGCGCGTTGGTAGAGCGCGAGCTTGCCGCTTGCGTCCAGATTGTTCCCGGTATACGAAGTGTATACCGCTGGCAGGGTAAGATTGAAGACTCAAGGGAATGTCTGTTGTTAGTCAAAACTAACTCTGCAAAATTCGAGTTACTGCGACAGGCGATCGAGTTACAGCACTCCTATGAGGTACCTGAGATACTAGGCGTGCCGGTGGCCGCCGGATCGGAAAAGTACCTGGCGTGGATGGAAGAGGCGCTTCGTGCCTAAGGCCTTTCTGTTTGACATGGACGGCGTGATTGTCGATTCCAACCCGCTGCATCGCGAAGCCTGGGTAAAGTTCAACGCCCTCCACGGCCTCGAAACCACCGAAGCCATGCAGCAGCGGATGTACGGCAAGCGCAATGACGAGATCGTGGAGGATTTCTTTGGCAGCGGGTTAAGCCCCCAAGAGGTGTTCGCCCGTGGGGCCGCCAAGGAGGCCATCTATCGCGAGATGGTGGGTCCGTTGCTGCCGGGCGCGTTGGTGCCTGGGGTGCGCGAGTTTCTTGGGGCTCACCGGAATGTTCCCACCGGATGCGCCACCAATGCGGAGCGGGCCAATGTGGACATCGTTCTGCGCCTTGGGGGCATCGCCGAATTCTTCCGCGTCGTGGTGGACGGCCACCAGGTTTCGCGGCCCAAGCCATTTCCCGATATCTACCTGCGTGCGGCTGAACTTCTGGGAGCGGCGCCTCGGGACTGCCTGGTGTTCGAGGATTCCTACGCCGGCGTCGCGTCCGGGTTAGCGGCGGGGATGCAAGTGGTAGCTCTGCGCACGACGCATCGGGAGTTCCAGGGCGTTTCTCTGTCGGTGGATGATTTCCGCGCGCCGGAATTGGAGGAATTCGTAACCGCCTTCTTAGCAGTAAAATAAGTACCAAATGCACCGACTTTTGCTGATGTGCTCCTGTGCCGCGATCTGCCTGGCCGCCGATGCGCCGTCGGTCCCCGAACCGCCCAAGGCCGACATGGTCTACCTTCTACTGGCGGATAACCTGGTGCCCACGGATGCATTGGAAGCGCAGATCGATGTGCGCAACAAAGGCAAGAAGAATGAGGAATCCACGCACTATGTCCCGGGCGAGCACGCCGGCGCCAAGACGCCGCTGACGAGTCCCATATTCGTGATCAAGCGCGGCAGTTTGAGTCCGGAAGCGTTGCAGGTGTTTGCGTTTGAGATCAAGAACGGACGGCGGGAAGTGACTTTCTCCAAGAAGAAATCGAACAAGCCATTTACAATGACCATTATTCCGACAGCAACGGAGGGCGTCTACCGCATGGAGGTGGATCAGAATCTGCCGCCGGGCGAGTATGCGGTTACGCCGAATGGGAGTGAACAGGTTTTCTGCTTTGCGGTCTATTAAGAGTAAGAGCGCGGCTAGCGACCCCAAAAAGCACACGCCACGGCGGCGGCCAGAAATCCAAAGGCTGCGACATAGTTCCATTTGAGTGGTTCCCCCAGGTACGCATAGGCGAAAATTACAAACACCACCAAAGTAATCACCTCTTGGATGATCTTGAGTTGGTAGCCGGTAAATTCTCCGTACCCGATACGGTTCGCGGGAACCTGAAAACAATACTCACCAAGCGCGATGAGCCAGCTGACGAGAATGGCCCAAATCAGCGGCGCGCTGCGGTGTTTCAGATGACCATACCAGGCAAAGGTCATAAATGTGTTGGAAATCAGAAGAAGAAGGACGGTGCGGATAACCCTTCATGTTTCAATAGAACTAATCCAACATGCAAATCGGCGTCGTCGTTTTTCCCGGCAGCAACTGCGACCATGACGCGTGGTACGCATTCAATCACAATCTCAACGTGAAAGCAGAATTCGTCTGGCACGATGAAACGTCCCTGAACAACTTCGACGCTATCGTGCTTCCCGGCGGCTTTGCGTACGGCGACTATCTTCGCTGCGGCGCCATCGCCCGCTTCTCGCCCGTCATGGGCGCCATCAGGAAGTTCGCCGCTGCCGGCGGTCCGGTGTTCGGCATCTGCAACGGCTTCCAGATCCTGGTGGAATCCGGACTATTGCCCGGTGCGCTCATCCGCAATCAGAGCCTGAAATTTGTTTGCCGCGATGTCATGTTGCGCACGGAAACCACCGATTCGCCCTTCACCTGCGGCCTCCACAAAGGCCAAACCCTGCGCGTTCCCGTGGCCCACGGCGAGGGCTGCTACTTTGCCGATCCGCACACCTTAGACACTCTCGAAGCCGAAGATCGCGTGGCCTTCCGCTACCTCGATAACCCGAATGGCTCGCTCCGGGACATAGCCGGAATCTTGAATGAGAAGCGCAACGTGCTCGGTATGATGCCGCATCCGGAGCGTGCGTCCGATCCGTTGATGGGGTCAACAGATGGGCGCAGCATTCTGGCATCGCTCGTGGAATCCCTCTCGACGGTGTCAGCAGCCTGATGCTCACTCCCGAAGAACACCAGCGCGTCGTCAAAATCCTGAAGCGCGAGCCCACCCACACCGAGGAAGGCATCTTCACGGTGATGTGGAGCGAGCACTGCTCTTACAAGAGCTCCCGCATCCACCTCAAGAAGCTCCCGACCACCGGCAAATACGTCGTGCAAGGTCCGGGCGAAAACGCGGGCATCATCTCTATCGGCGGCGATTGGGTCGCGGCTTTCAAAATCGAATCCCACAATCACCCCAGCTACATCGAGCCCTTCCAGGGCGCGGCCACCGGAGTCGGCGGCATTCTCCGCGACATCTTCACCATGGGCGCGCGGCCCATCGCCGTGCTCGATTCATTGCGCTTCGGCCTGCCCGACGACCCGGCCACGGGCGCGCGCAACCGGCGCATCCTCGAAGGCGTGGTCAGCGGCATCGCGCATTACGGCAACTGCTTTGGAGTCCCCACCGTTGGCGGTGAATGCATTTTCGAAGCCTGCTACAACGGCAATCCGCTGGTCAACGTTTTCGCGCTCGGCGTCTGCCGGAGAGACGAAATTCTCTACGCCAGCGCGTCCGGCATCGGCAACCCGGTCATCTATGTGGGCGCGAAGACGGGGCGCGACGGAATCCACGGAGCTTCCATGGCCAGCGCCGAGTTCACCGAGGAGTCCCAGCAGAAGCGTCCCAATGTCCAGGTGGGCGATCCGTTTCTCGAAAAACTGCTCCTCGAAGCCTGTCTCGAAGCCATGAAGACCGGCGCCATCGTCGGTATTCAGGATATGGGTGCGGCCGGCTTGACCTCCTCTTCCAGCGAGATGGGCAGCCGCGGAGGCGTGGGTATCGAGATCGATCTCGATAAAGTCCCGCAGCGTGAAACCGGCATGACCGCATACGAAATGATGCTCTCCGAATCGCAGGAGCGCATGCTGCTGGTCACCCATAAGGGCCGCGAGGAAGAGGTATTCCGCGTGTTTCGCAAGTGGGGCCTGGATGCCGTAACCATCGGCGAAGTCACTGCGGATGGCATGCTGCGCCTCACGCATAAGGGCAAGGTAGAAGCCGAGATTCCAAACCACGCACTGGCGGAGGAAGCGCCGCGTTATGACCGCCCGCACACTACGCCGCTTCGCACCGCCCCGATGAAGCCCCCTTCGTTCGACTTCGCCTCACGGGATTGCACCGAAGATCTGATCACCCTGCTGGCCTCGCCCGATCTCTGCTCCAAGCGCTGGATCTGGCAGCAATACGATTACACGGTGCGCACCAACACCATATCTGGACCCGGTTCCGACTGCGCCATCGTGCGTGTCAAAGAAACCGGGAAGTCGATTGCGATTTCGCTGGATGGCAATGGCCGTTACTGCTATCTGTCGCCGCGTGAAGGCGCGATGTTGAATGTCGCCGAAAGCTGCCGCAATCTGGCAACCGCCGGAGCCCTTCCCGTGGCCGCGACCAACAATCTGAACTTCGGTAATCCCGAACGCCCCGAGATTATGGCGCAACTCGTCGAGGCCATCGAAGGCATGGCCGAGGCCTGCGCGTTCTTCGAAACTCCCATCACCGGGGGCAACGTCAGCCTCTATAACGAAACGCTGGGCGAACCTATTTATCCCACGCCCGTGATGGGCATCGTCGGGTTGCTCGAGACCGCGCTGCCGATCCCCATGCAGTTCCAGAACACGGGCCGCTCTGTCATGCTGCTCGGCGGTCTGGGCGAAACGGACCCGGTGCGGTTCGGAAGCACGCAATACGCCAAGACCATCGTGAAGCACCTTTGGGGATTGCCGCCCCGGCTCGACATGGCCCGGGAAAAGGGCGTCCACGACGCCATGCGTGCCATTCATCAAGAGCATCTCGCCGAATCCGCGCACGATTTGAGCGATGGTGGGCTCGCGGTCACGCTGGCCGAATGCGCCACTGCGAACATCGGCGCCCGGATCGATCTCGATTCCGAACTGATGCCAGCACATCTGCTATTCCACGAAGCTTCATCGCGCATTCTGATTACAACCACTAACGCCGCGCGCGTCCATGAAATTTGCGTGGAACGATGTATTGATTGCGTCACGTTGGGCGTTACAATAAGATTACGCTTCGAAATCACCAACCGGCGCCAGAAGCTAGTAAGCGTGGCTTCCGCTGGTGTTGCCTCCCCCGGCATAGAACATTTTCTCGACAGGGTTTAAACCACATACATGTTCGATAAATTCCATGACGAGTGCGGGGTAGTCGCCATCTATGGCCACCCGGAAGCATCCAAGCTGACGTATCTGGGCCTTTACGCGCTTCAGCATCGCGGGCAGGAAAGCGCGGGCATTTCCACTAGCGATGGCGAAACGGTCCACACCACCAAGTCGATGGGCCTGGTTTCGGACATCTTCACGCAGCCCGTGTTGAAAGCTCTGCCCGGTTCACTGGCCATTGGACACACGCGCTATTCCACCGCGGGTGATACCGCGCTGCTCAATGCCCAGCCGTTTTCCGTGGCATGCAACAAAGGCCGCATCGCCGTGGCGCATAACGGCAACATCACCAACGCGCTGGAACTGCGCAAGGAACTGGAACGCCGCGGGGCCATTTTCCAGGCCAACAGCGATACCGAGGTCATCCTGCATTTGGTCGCGCATTCCGAAGAGCGTACGCTGGCGGGAGCTTTGCGCGATGCCTTGCTGCAAATTGAAGGCGCGTTTTCGCTGGTGTTTCTGGCGGAAGATCAAATCATTGTGGCGCGCGATCCGCATGGTTTTCGTCCATTGGCGATGGGGAAGATGGAGCTTTCGGGCGGCCGTCCCTGCTACGTGTTTGCGTCTGAAACCTGCGTCTTCGATCTGATCGACGCTGTGTATCTGAACGATGTCCAGCCGGGCGAAATGGTCATCGTCGGCCCTACCGGTATTACGCGCGAGCGTTTCGCCCCGGAGCAGCCACTGGCCCACTGCGTATTCGAGCACGTCTATTTCGCGCGGCCGGATTCCATGGTTTTCGGTCGATCCGTGCAGCAATCGCGTGAGATGCTGGGATGTCTGCTGGCTCGCGAAGCTCCCGCTGATGCCGATATCGTGGTACCCGTTCCGGATTCCGGCGTGGCGGCCGCACTGGGATACGCTTCGGAATCCGGATTGCCTTTCCGGCAGGCTCTGATTCGCAACCACTACGTCGGGCGCACGTTCATTGAGCCGTCCCAGGCGATTCGGGATTTCGGCGTCAAGCTCAAGTTGAACCCGGTGCGGCATCTGCTGGAAGGCAAGCGCGTCGTGCTGGTAGACGATTCCATTGTCCGCGGGACCACCAGCCGCAAGATCGTGCGCATGGTACGCCAGGCCGGTGCCCGCGAAGTGCACTTGCGCGTTTCGTGCCCGCCCACCATCAGTCCTTGTTTCTACGGCGTAGATACGCCCACCCGCAAGGAACTGATCGCCGCGAATCAGTCGGTGGAAGAAATCCGCAAATACGTGGAGGCCGATTCGCTTTCCTATTTATCGCTAGGCGGACTGCGCCGTGCCGTGTCTGACACCGACGCGAATTACTGTTATGCCTGCTACACGGGCAACTATCCAACAGAACTCATCAGCGTAGATATGCTCATGGCCACGGGGCGATAGAGCCCTTCTTTCCGGTGTCTTCGCATTTTGCGAAGATTAAACAGGAAGAGAAAACAACGTGCACGTCATCAGTTTCCGCAAGCTCCAGGAAGCGTCCCGGAAACACGGTATCGGCAAGCAACCGGACGCCTGGTATCGCATTGCGAAGTCGGCGAAATGGACGAACTTGGAAGAAACTCGGAGAACGTACGCCACGGCAGACGGCGTGGTAGTGAACAAGAAGACATACACAGTGTTCAACATTCACGGAAACGAGTTTCGATTGATCGTGGGCATCCACTATCCGAGCCAGACCATGTTCATCAAGCACGTGCTCACTCACGCGGAATACAGCAAGGGAGATTGGAAAAAATGACTGCCGTTATCGACGAAAAGAAATACGCAAACTTGCTGGCGGGCTCGCTGCCGCACGTGATCCACACCGAAGCCGAAAATGAAAGCTACATCGCCGCGCTGGAAGCTCTCTACGATCGCGGTTCCCTCAGTGCCGAAGAGCAGCGCTTAGCGGAGCTGCTTACCTTACTCATCGAAACCTTCGAACGCAAGACTTATCAGCTGGAACCGTCGAACCCCGTTGACGTGGTTCGTCACCTGATGGACTCATCCGGCCTGAAACAAAAAGACCTGCGTGAAGTCTTCGGATCGGAAAGCCTCGTTTCTGAATTCCTGAACGGCAAGCGCGGATTATCCAAAACCCAGATCTCCCGGCTCAGCGAGCGTTTTGGCGTGTCGCCGGAACTCTTCTTCGAGCGGTTCAGAACGACGGCCTAGCCAGGTCACAATTCAGTGAGGCGTCCTGCCCCAGTGTATGATTTAGTGCTGACACGCGAAAGGACCTCTCATGAAGCGTCTCCTGGCCTTTTTCATTCTCTGCGTTCCCGGCTTCGCGCAATCCGCGCCGCCTCTGCTATTCACGCAGCCCGCACTCGGGAAAACGAAAATCGTTTTCTCACACGCCGGCGATCTTTGGTCCGTTTCGCGTGATGGAGGTCAGGCGGTACGGCTCACCTCTGGCGCCGGCATTGAAGCCAACCCGGTCATTTCACCGGATAGCAAACAAGTTGCCTTCCGCGGGGAATATGAAGGCAACGTGGACGTGTATGTTGTTGACATCGACGGCGGTATACCTCGACGGCTAACCTATCATCCGGGCGCGGATGTTCCAGTGGCCTGGAGCCCCGATGGAAAGAGCATCTTATTCCGCTCGGGCCGTGAGAGCTATTCACGTTTCCCCAAGCTATTCTCGGTTCCGGTCAGCGGCGGTTTGCCGGAATCACTCCCGCTACCCTCCGGATTCAGCGGCGTATTCCTATCCGATCAGTCTAAGCTCGCCTACATGCCAACTGCTCCCGCGAACGCAATTTGGAAGCGGTATCGAGGAGGCCAAACGACGCCCATCTGGATCGCCCGCCTATCAGATTCTTCGGTCGACAAGATCCCCAACGACAACTGCAATGACTCGAACCCCATGTGGGTCGACGGCAAAATCATCTTTCTTTCCGACCGCAACGGTCCGATTACGCTTTTTTCTTATGACCCGGGAACAGGCAAAGTAGGGCAGATCCTACGCAATGACGGCTTCGACCTCAAGTGGGCCAGCTCTTTCGGCGACACGATCGCATATGAACAATTCGGTTCTATCCACTTATTGGATCTGAAATCGGGGAAGTCAAAATTAGTCGACATTCATCTCGCCGCCGATATCACCGATGTCCGCCCTTCCATGCAGAAGGTTGGTTCAAAGATCACCAACGCGCGCATCTCGCCAACGGGGGCGCGGGCAGTTTTCGAGGCACGGGGCGACATCTTCACGGTACCCGCTGAGAAGGGTGATGTGCGCGACTTGACCAGGACTTCCGGCGTGGCCGAGCGGGACCCCTCGTGGTCGCCCGATGGCAAGCAGATCGCTTACTTCTCCGATGAATCCGGTGAATATCAATTGCATCTCAGTCCTCAAAACGGCCTGGGTGCGGTGACCAAGATTGCACTCGGGGACAATCCCGCGTTCTTCTACGGACCCGCCTGGTCTCCGGACAGCAAGAAAATCGCCTACACCGACAACCGTCTCAACGTTTGGTATATCGACCTCGAGAAGAAGCAGCCGATTCTGATCGATACCGATACCTACCAGACGCCTTTCCTGGACTTGAGCCCGCAATGGTCGCCGGACAATAAGTGGATCGCTTACAACAAAATTCTGAAAAACCACCTGCGAGCCGTGTTTGTGTATTCCCTGGAAACCGGGAAGGCGATCCAGATTACCGATGGATTGAGCGACGCTGACTATTCACAATGGGACAAAAACGGCAAGTATCTCTATTTCACCGCCAGCACGAACACTGGCCTGACGACCTCCTGGTTGGATATGTCGAGCATTGGTCGCCGAGTCACTCGCAGTGTCTATGTTGTTGTCTTGCGTAAAGAAGACCCATCACCCCTGGCGCCGGAGAGCGATGATGAGAAACCGGCGGATGCGGCAAAGAAAGACGATAAGGACAAAGATAAGGACGCGGACAAGGCTAAAGATAAGGACAAAGAACCGGTTGTTGTCCGAATCGACTTCGATAA
>Ga0326727_10013681_pt1 | contig 17940 bp, 15 predicted proteins | sample MB2enrmetagenome_FD_207643 | JGI IMG/M metagenome (GOLD analysis project Ga0326727, IMG submission 207643) | Lab enriched peat soil microbial communities from McLean, Ithaca, NY, United States - MB29MY | ecosystem: Environmental > Terrestrial > Soil > Wetlands > Peat | place: USA: New York...
TTCCCGAAAGCCTCGCCGCGCCAACCACAAGACTCGGGCACCGAGAAACGGAGCGGAATGCAACGCAATGAATGCCGATTTCTGTAATCGAACCTTTTCAGGCGGTCATAGACCTAGTCGAGCGGACCTACGAACGAAGGTCTGCGCCATGCTTAAATCCCGCATCCCACCCGGAGGTTTGTCCTCGGACGATCCACGGTTCACGGCGATCGTCGGGGATGGGTACAGCACCAGGAATCTTCAGGCTTCGTGGGCCGCCAACCCTAACGCTACACTCACCTGCTGCAACGCCTTTGCCGGCTGGGTTGCGCGGGAGACGGTCGCAAAAGGTGTGCTGGCAAGCTGCAAGATGGACCTTAGCGGGGTCGACCGGGAGGTGCCGGGAAGCTGGATTTGCGCGAATTCCGGCGAGGCCATTACGGCCAATCTTCATCCCCTCCCAGGGGACTTCGCCTGTTGGGGAACTATCGCGGTTCTTAAGCCGGGCAGAAACCCGGACGTTCTCAGCCATCACGTGGGGATCATCGTTGAGATCGACCCCATTACTCTGGCCTGGAAGTGGGTGGCCGGCGGGCAAGGCGGGCGGAGCGTTGGCCGCGACTACATAAAATGGGGTCCCTGGAAGATCGATCAAAGCCGGACGTTCAACCGGGCAGCTATCGCGGGCTGGGTCGATATCGGGCAGTACTTTTTCCCGAATGGACCCGAGCAATAGATAAGTCGGCCGTGCCTGGGCTCTCCCGGAGCCGGCCACGCTGTTCCCGGGTTTAAGCACTCCCGCCAGGCCCGACGAGACGATCGTGCTCTACGCCAACGGCTTCGGCGCGGCTTCGGCAACGGTCCGGTCTGCCGGCCTGGTGGCGCCCGGCCAATACCAGTTCAACGTGGTGGTTCCGCCGGGCACGCCGGATGGGGATCAACCTATCGCGGCGGCTTACAACGGGCAGTCCACGCAGGCTGGAACTCTGCTCACGGTACAACACCAAGATAGACTGGCCTCACCTTGGCCCGAGCAGCACTTGTCGCTGGTGGTATCCCGCCAGGGGGATCCCCCCGTTAATACCGAATTCACCCCTCCTTAACCAATCCGTAACATCGGCACTGTTATTTTGAGAACTGAAGATGGGCGCGGTATGAAGAAGATCGTGGTAATCGAAGACGACGGGGATCTGCTCTCGCTGCTGAAGTACAACCTCGAAAAAGAGGGTTTCTCGGTGGCCGGCCTGCAGACGGGCAGGGGCGCAATGGAATTGTGCCGGCAGACGCGGCCGGACCTGGTGCTGCTGGATATCATGCTGCCGGATTCCGACGGGCTGGAGATCTGCAAGGCGATCCGGCGCGACCCCGGTCTGGCCCTGGTGCCGGTGATTTTTCTCACCGCGCGCGCCTCGGAGACCGACCGCATCGTGGGCCTGGAGCTGGGCGCCAACGATTACGTGGTGAAGCCGTTCTTCGTGCGGGAGCTGATCGCGCGCATCAAGCTGCAATTCCGCAACCAGACCGCCCCGCCGCGCGTGCTGGAAGCGGGCGGCGTGGCGCTGGATACCACCAGCCGGCAGGTGAAGCTGAACGGCGCGCCGCTGCAGTTGACGGCCACCGAATTCCGCCTGCTGGAGTTTCTCATGACCCGTCCCGGAGTGGTTTTCAGCCGGGAGCAACTGCTCAACGCGGTGTGGGGCCAGGACCGCGCCATCACGGACCGCGCCGTGGACGTGTATGTCCTGCGGCTGCGGCAAAAGGTGGAGCAGGACTCCACCGCCCCGGCGCTGATTCATTCCGTGCGCGGATTCGGTTACACCTTCGAGCCCCGGAGGGCGCTGGCGGTTTAGGGGTTTTCCGCAGCGTCGCCGGCCCGCTTCGCATCCTACAATGGAAGTACATGCGGGCGGCGGCGCTACTCTCGGCGGTCGTATGGTCGGCGGCTTCGGCGCAGACGATTCTGCCTCCGCAACGGGGGGCCGATCTTTTCAGCCGCGCCAGCCTGGGCGGACTGAAGTGCCAGGTCCGGCAGCTTCCGCCGACGCTCGATTTCAGCTTCCGCTTCCGCGCCGGCTACGTGGTGGAGGTGCCCCTCAACCAGTTCCAGGGTCCGGGACACCGGTGGACCGTGGTGGTGCGCGTGCAGTCGGAAGCGGCCGGGCAGCCGGTGTACTTCGTGGACCGTCTCCGCCTCCCGGATATCCCCAGCACCAAAATGTATGGCGAAGCCGGCGGCGGCTATCTGTTGGGCGAGGGTTCCTATCGCGCCTCCTTTTTGCTTCGGGACGAGCAGAGCCGGACATGCCGCGCCGACTGGAACATCGAAGCCCAACTGGGCGCTAAGGACCGCCACGTGAAACTGGCGATCGAGCCGGGCATGGCGGAGGAAGTCTCGCTGCGCGGCAGGCATCCCGCCAACCCGCCCGGCGATGCGCCGCTGGGCAGGCTGACGGTGCTGCTGCACGCCGCGCCGGCATCGCCGCGCCGCTCCACCATCCAGGCCAGCGACGCGGTGACGCTGCTGGGCGCCCTGTCTTCGCTGCTGGACCTGGCGCCCGCCGAGTCGGTGCGGCTGGTGGTGTTCAATCTCGACCGGCAGAAGGAGATCTACCGGCAGGAGCACTTCACGCCGGACCAGTTGGAGACCGTGCGGCAGGCCATGTTCGACCTGCAACTGGGGGTGGTGGATTACCAGACGCTGCAACATCCGGAGGGCCGCGTGGACCTGCTGGCCGGCCTGGTGAACCGGGAGTTGCAGGCAGAGGACCGCTCGGACGCGGTGGTGTTTCTGGGGCCGCAGGGGCGGTCGGCCGACAAGCGCGCCTCGGAAATCGGGAATCGCGGCGTGGGCGGCCCGAAATTCTTCTACGTGGAATACGAGCGGCCGGTGACGTTGGCGGCGGCGCTGGGTCGGGGGCGGATGCAGCGGCCCAATTGGCTCCACGATACGCCCGATGCCACTGACATCGCGCCGCGCAGCAGCGCCGACGCGCGCCGTCCCGACGAAATGCCGACGGACGGCGACACTCCGTTCCTGCCGGAGCCGGTGCACGACACTATCGATTACCTGGTGGCGGGGCTAAAGGGGAAGACGCTGGTGGTGCGCACGCCCGACGAATTCGCCAGGGCGATGAAGCAGATCGCGCAGGGGAAGTGAAGGGCAGGCGGCGCGGGGCGGTTGGCGATGGGCGGGGCGACTCCGAGGGACGGATCTACGCCAAAGGAAGGACCGAGCCGTCAACAACCGAATAATCGTCCCGATTGTTCGTAATCGAGGGCGCCGGATAGTGGAGGGCACTGGCGGCGATCCAGGCGTCGGCTGTTTGGATCGGGCGCCCGCTTCGCTTGCCGGCGACGGAAACCTCCGCCGATCTGCCGTGCAGTTCGCGGCTGATTGGCAGCACGGTGTAGCGAGCCGGGTGTTGGGCCGGTTCGAGCTTCCGCGTTTGGGACCGGTAGGCGAGGACCCGAGTGTCCCCCTCAAAGATCATCGACACCACATCGGTATCGACAAGGGCGGCGTTCATAGCGGAATGCCGGGGCGCGGTGCCTCGCGACGCCACTCGCGCAGGCTTGCGGCAAACTCCTCCGCCGATTCGTCCTCGGAGAGCGGCTTTCCAAGCAGCGCTTCGATGTCGTCGATTGGAACCACGCCCTGCTGCGCGGCCGGTTCCTCGAAGGAAGGCGAGGCCGTGCAGTCCGTTCGAGAAGACCCGATTGACCGTGCCAGATTGTCCGCGAATCCGGGGTAGCGGGTCGAGGATCGCCGATGCCGCCCGGCGCCACGGCGTGGTCCTGTGTGCTGGCGTTTGGGAGTGACCGGAGTGCCCATCTGGATTATTGGCCCGGCGTGCGGGCAGTTTGGGAACAATTCTGGCGCGCAGAGCCGGCGCCACGATGCCAGCCGACTGCTGAAGGACTTCCCATCGGGGTGGGGACGTTGGGCCGGTAGCGCCCGAATCTGGGCGGTTTCCGGGTGGGGCGTGATGCGGGCGGAGCAGCTGGGCGGCGGCTCGTAGTCGTTGGTAAACGCAAGTCGACTTCCGAGTGCTGATCTGGAGCAGGCAGTCCGGACCGCAGGTGGCCCGTCAAAGAAGTGGCGTTCTGCAAAACTCCGGCGTGTCACGGTAGTGATTCGACGACCAATCCGTTGGACACCAACTCGTTGGACATTTGCATTGTTCGCCGTGAGATGCGAGAATCTGGCCGGAGGCTGATGAGCCCTCGACCGTCGCGGCCGGGGTCCTTGCTCATCGGAGCGAATGGAACCGCTTCTGGCTAACAAACGAATTTCAAGTCCGGCCGCCACAGGAGGGGCCGGTACACATTTTGAGCAGCACGTAGCGGCATACTGGCTGGCTCAGCTACTCGTAAACGGCATTCCCCCGATATTTGTTAATTCGAGAGTGGCCGAAGTTCATCTCCAAACAGAGCGCCTCGATTGGCACACCGACGACTTCCTGATCGAGTGTGCTGGCGCAACGACGGCCAAACTTGCCGGCCAAGTCAAACGCAGTTTCAGCGTGAGCTCAACAGACGAGGAGTGCAAGAAGGCCATTGGTGATTTCTGGCACGACTTCAAGGCCGGAAATCCGTTCGATCCCGCGCACGACCGGTTTCTGCTTGTCACTCAGCGCGGAACGAACACCCTGCTGGAACATTTCGCAGCCTTCCTCGACTGCGCTCGCGCGGCCCGTGACGCTGCGGAATTTGAGTTGCGCCTCAATACGAAGGGGCTCGTCTCTAAAACAGCAATCCGCTATTGTAGCGAACTGCAGAAGATTCTCGCTGAGGTAGAGAAACGATCGGTTTCGGCGGCGGACCTCTGGCCATTCCTTCGCGTCTTGTACGTCCTGAGTCTCGACCTTCATACTTCGACTCGCCAAACAGAAGCCCTCATCAAGAGCCTTCTCGCCCACACGGTGAAGGCCGGAGATTCTCTTCGCGAAGCCGAAGCTTCCTGGAGTTCATTGCTCAGTTTCGCAACTGCCGGGATGGAGCAGGGACTCAGTCTACGACGTGAAGACTTGCCAGAGGAACTGAGACAGCGACACAACTTCATTGCGCACAACGAAGAATGTATCCTTCAAGCTGCTAAGGATCATAGCGGACTCGTTTTTCGAGGAATTCGCGCGGAGCTTGGACATCCAGGCTTTCAGTTTCCTCGCCTTGCCTTGTCCCAAGAAGTACTAACCGCCCTTGAGGACTCGCGCGTTGTGATCATATCCGGACCTGCGGGCAGTGGGAAGTCGACCGTTGCCAAACAGGTGGTCAATTCTCTCTCGAGCGACAATTTCACGTTCGGCTTTCGCGCTGAAGAGTTCGCACAACCGCACCTGGATGCGACATTGAGTGCGGCGCAAATTCCTGCCAACGGGAAAGCACTCAGTGCAATTCTCGCGACACAGAGCAGAATCGTTATCTTGATTGAGAGCGTCGAGCGCCTCTTGGAGAAACCGACACGAGACGCATTCACCGACCTGTTGACCCTCGTCTCCGAAAACACCGTGATCCGGGTTATTCTGACCTGCCGGGACTACTCGATCGATCTAGTTCGCGCGAGCTTCCTGCAATCGAACGGGATTGTGCATGCGGTTGCGAACGTACCCCCACTTGATGATGCGGAGCTGTCGCAGGCGGAACTCGCGTTTCCGATCCTCGCACAGCCGCTGAAGAGCCCCGCGTTACGGACAATCCTGCGAAATCCGTACTTCCTTGACAAGGCTCTTGACATTTCGTGGTCGAGCGACCGGCCTCTGCCCGAAAATGAGCGCGCATTTAGGACGTTATTTTGGCGGCAGTTTATTCGGGCCGATCAGCGATTACCCGCAGGTACGGCCCGAACGCGTGAGCAGATCTTTCAAGAAATTGCCTTACGACGAGCTCGTGCGCTTTCTCCCCACGTGCTATGCAATGACTTGGACGCAGACGCCATCGCAGGACTCAGATCCGATGGCCTTGTTAGCTCACCCGGCGAGAGTCCACTGCTCGCAGCGCCTGCGCACGACGCGCTTGAAGATTGGGCAATCCTCCACTGGATTGAGGAGCAGAACCTCGTCGCGGCGGGGACGTTTGCCAATTTGGCCGACGCAATCGGTGGTCATCCAGCCGTTCGACGTTCGTACAGAAGATGGGTCTCGGAACTCATCGAGCGAGACGGTGTAGCGGCGGACCGCTTGTTTCAGGCTGCCGTGACGGACACCCAGATGAGCGCCCAATTTCGCGATGATACGGTTGTCTCGTTTTTGAAAGCACCCGGCGCACCAGAGTTTTTGGCCCGCCACGAGGCACGGTTGCTTGCAGACGAAATGGCGCTCCTCAGGAGGGTCGCTCATTTACTGCGAGTCGCCTGTATGGCGGCTCCCGCGTGGTTCCCGCATGGCTCCGGTTCCGAAATAGCCTTTAGCGTTCCGGACGGTCCGGCGTGGCCGACAGTGCTGAGACTGGCGCATGACAATGTCGCCAAGTTCAAGTCGGACGAGCGCCTCTTCCTGCTCGGGCTTATCGAAGATGCCGCTCAGGGGATCAGTCGGTGGGCTCCCGACATAGTGGGCGCGGAGGACGTAGTGGGAATAGCCCATTCGCTTCTGGCAGGATTTGATAACCACCGGTCGAAAAGGGCGCTCAAGCGTGTTCTCGAGGTCATTGCAAAGATCCCCAAGGCAGACCCGATTCGCTTCGCGGCTCTCCTTCGAGGCTCCCCAATCCGCGCAGAGAGGCGGCGGGATCGGATCTCAGAAGAGTTCCAAGAAATCGTTTTCGCGGGACTGCAAGGCTTACCGGCGGCTCGCGACGTGCCCGATGTAGTGATTCAAACTGCACTCGACTACATTCTGGTTCCGGAAGAGCCCCGGCAAGGGAATGATCTCTACACGGCGCCCATCGGTGTTGAGAGATGTTTCGGTGTTCGAGACGAGCGATCACATGGTTATTTTCCGGCAAGTGGCGCTCGTGGGCCCTGGCTTCACCTCTTCCGCAACCACCCCTCAAAAGCGCTAAGCTTCGCTCTCCGTGTTTTCAATCAGAGCGCCAGAGCCTATGCTCAAGGTCGATGCGATCTCCCGCTGGAGCCGGCATGGGAGGTCGAGCTGACCTTCTCCGACGGCAAAACATGCCGACAGTGGTGTAATCCCCGGCTATGGAACATGTACCGTGGCCTCTCGGTTGGGCCTTACGTTCTCCAATCGATACTTATGGCGATGGAGACATGGCTGCTTGGGTATGCCGAGGCGTATCCGCAGCAATTGGATTCAATCTTGGTTGATATCCTTCGTCGCACCGAGTCAGCTTGCCTGAGTGCTGTTGCCGCAAGCGTGGCTACAGCGTACCCGCGGCACTCCGGTGAGGCGCTGCTTGTTTTCCTTGGCGCTCGGGACTATCTTCGGCTCGACCTCGGAAGGTTCGCTTCAGAGGCGCAAGCCGCAACGTTGTCCTGCATGACCTCTGGGCTAAAGGCTGAGAATGTGATCTATGAACGCGAGCGGAAAGCCGCGAATGGTCTGCCGCATCGCAAAGGGAGCCTAGAGGACGCAATCCTCAGGTTGCAATTCGGGCCCTTTGCGCCAAGGGTCTATTCAATCCTCGACCGACATAAAGCGAGCGTTCGGCCACTTGACCAACAGGACGACAGTGATCGAACTTGGCGGCTGGCGCTGCATCGGATGGACCTTCGGCAAACCACCGTGTCAGAAATCGTGGAAGAGCAGGACGGTTCGCACGACGTTGCCGACAGTCCCGCTGAGCCTCCTCGCCGATACTTGCGTTTTGACCCCATCGAGCCCGAGCCGGATGTCAAGGAAATGTCGGATCAGAGCGCGCTCCGCCTCCGTGCGTTGGATGAACACCTCAGCGTCATGAATTGGGGTCGCTGCAATTTTCAACACACCGATCTGGATTCCCACGATCCAGCAATGTGGCGCGAATTTCTCGCCAAATCGATGTCCCTCAAGGCGGACCAGACTGACGAACTGGCGATGGGGTGGCGTGGTGGTCCGGGAACCGTCGCCGCGGTTTGCGTTCGCGACCACTGGGAGGAGATGTCTGCTGGAGAGCGTAAGTGGTGTGTGGATCGTATTTGCCAGGAGGTAATGGAATCTGCCGGCCATTGGAATCCGATGGCGCGTGTTCAGCGGTTTGACGTGTCGGCTGATCGCCCCTGTGCGTGGATTTTGTCACGGCTTCTCACAAAGTCGCACCCTGAGCCGCAACGCTCATCTGTAGAGGAAGCTTTCGCGGCGGCGGTGACCCACCCAGTGAACGAAGTTCGCTGGCATGCAGTCTGGGGCATTGCCCAGAACCTGTCGGCCGCGGACAGAGAATTGACAATGCACTGCGTAAATGCGCTTGCCATGGAGTCGGCGCTGATTGACGCCGAGCGGCAGGCGCAGCGGGAATTGCCTTTCCCGCAGCGTCGCGACATCAACGAGATAGCAGCAGACGCGGGCATGACCGTGCGCAGCACATTCCGGAGTGGCGCCGGAATTCGTTCTGACGCGTACGAGGGACTAAACGTCGAGACCTGGTACGGAGCTGATGCCAACGCCCACATTTTGGCAATTCTCTCCGGCGATCCGGAAAATGTGGCGGCAGGCCGGGCGTTCAAGCGCGGCGCCGAAGCCTTGGTCAAATGGTGGAATGCGCGCGAACGCCATGATCACAACCAACGAGGTGAAGAGCCAAACCAGGAAGCGGAATCGTCCATATCCGACCTTTTGCAGAGGTTCGCAATGCGAACTTCTTTTGAAGTCGCTAAGGACGTGCTTGAACCCATCATTGGCGCCACTGGTGATCACCCGCGCGAGGTTAGCCGGATCTTGCACGGCCTCACAGCAATCGAGGACGGTACGCCTAATACCGTTCATTATTGGCGCTTATGGCAGTTGTTTGCGGATGGGGTAAGACGGGCAGGATGGATTTCTGGGTTGGACGACGAACATCCGTGGGGCGCCGACATGCTATCCGCCGTGTTCTTAACATCCTGGTGGAAGGATTCCGTCCGACACTGGAAAAGCCTGGAAGGACAAGCTCATCATGTCCATTCCCTTTTTGAGGCCCTACCAAGCTCGTCGATTGTGTTCGACAGCTATGTTCGTTTTCTTTACCACATCGGGGAGAAGTCCCTGCCTGACGCATTCGTGCGTTTGTCCAGCTCGCTTAAGGGTGGAAGTGCTGAAGCGATGCTCGCCGATTCGAATACGGTCTTTATGGTCACGGTCCTCCTGCAACGCCATGTCTACGCGAAGCCGCTGGAACTCAAGAGTGACACTTCTATTCGGGAATCGGTTCTCACTCTCCTCGATATCCTTGTTGAGAATGGCTCGGCGGCAGCATTCCGGATGCGAGATGACTTCGTGACTCCGGTACTAGTCTAGAGGTGCTCCGTTAAGAAGATCAAGAACGTAGTGTTTACGAAGTGCATTGCCAGATGGTCGTCGTCGCTCCGCTACGGAACCTAACATCTGAGCTGAACACCCGCCGGGCAGGCGCGGCGGATAGGTAATGATAAACGCCGCTTGCGTCCGCCAACGCCCGCTCCGTCCGTACCATCGCCCACCCGGAACCCACCCAGATAAGGCGTTCTGGCACATTACCTCCTCTAAGCCACTCCTGCCAAACGCGCCCGGAAGACCCTCGCCGCGCCTTCACCGCCGACTGCATGCCAGTGGCTTCTGCCGCCCCGCTCGCCGGCGTCCCCGCTCACCCCGCCAGGCCCACGAACGAGTACTGGCGGCCGGCGCTTTCCCGGTCGCGGCGGAAGGAGTGAAATTCCTCCGCCCGGCACGCGGTGCAGAGATTGGCCACGTCAATGCTGGCGGCGGGAATTCCGCAGGCCGCCAGTTGCCGGCGGTTGGCCTCGGCCAGATCGATGTGCGCCCGGCCCTCGGCGCCGAAACGCGCGGCCACTTCCGGTCCCACCTCGTAACAGCACTTGCCGATGCCGGGGCCGATGGCCGCGTGCAGATCCTCCGCGCGCGTGCCGAACTCGCGGGCCATCGCCTCGACGGCGCGGCGGGCGATCTCCGCCACGGTTCCGCGCCAGCCCGCATGCACCGCCGCTACGGCGCGGGTGCGCGCATCGGCCAGCAGGATGGGGATGCAGTCGGCCGTGCGCACGGCCACCACCGCGCCCGGCGTCCGCTCCATCAGCGCGTCGCCGGGGCCCAGAACGCCCGCGCGGCCGCGCGCCGCCACACACGCGGCGGAATGGATCTGAGAGAGCGTGGCCAGGTTGGCGAACAGGCCGGGAACATCGGCCAGGCGCGTGCCGAAACCGTGCACCAGCCAGTCGAAGGCATCGAAACCGGTGACGCGGTAGATGTGGCGCGAGTCGCGGTAGAACACGCGGGTTACGCGGGGTTCTGGATCTGCGCGATCCGGACCTGCTTCTTGAAATCCTCCAGCATGGATTCGTCCAGCCGCACTTCGGTGGGGCGCTTCACCAGCGTGGTCGAGCGGTCGATCTTGTCCTGGAGTCTCATCAGCGCGTAGAACAGGTTCTCAGGCCGCGGCGGGCAGCCGGTGCAGTAGACGTCCACGGGGACGACCTTGTCCACGCCCTGCAGCACCGCATAAGTATTGAAGGGACCGCCGACGCTGGAGCAGGCGCCCATGGAGATGCACCATTTGGGATCGGGCATCTGGTCCCAGATGCGTTTCAGAACCGGCGCCATTTTGAGCGTGACGGTTCCGGCCACGATCATCAGGTCGCTCTGCCGCGGGCTGGGACGAAACACCTCCGCGCCGAAACGGGCGATGTCGAAACGCGAGGTGCTGGAGGCGATCATCTCGATGGCGCAACAGGCCAACCCGAAGGTGAGCGGCCACAGCGAAGACCGGCGCGCCCAGTTGAACACGTAATCCACCGAAGTGGTGATCACGTTCTCTTCGAACTGGTTCTGTAGAAGCGAAGCCACCGGAACGTCTCTCCTTGTGCGTGCTCTGCTACAACGGAATTGTATCATGCGGGGCGCGGCGTCTCTGGTATACTGCCCCGAATGAGACGAGACACCACCGCCCTTTTCCTGGGGACCGCGCCGCTGGCGGCCGTGGCCGCGCGCGCCGCCTACGCGCACAAGGCCAGGCGCCCAAAGGCATGTTTGTCTCGACGATCGTCTGGCACGCCTATGATCGCTAAGGCCAGATGGTGGTGTATGCCCGCATGAACGGCATCGTTCCGCCGTCCAGCCGGTAGTGTTCCGTTACTTCACCCCGCAGAACGGCGAATCTTCGCCGGCCACTGGCGTCCCCCACGGGCATCGCGTGGGAATGCCGGGCGGCGCCGCGCCCGCCAAACCGGACAGCGTGGCGCCGCGGCCAGGCTCCGGGTCCGGACCGTTGTCCAGAGCCTGGTATCCCTGGAAATCGTAAGTGCGCCAGGCGGTACCGGCCAGCTCGAAGGCCAAGCCACGGTAGGCGGTGAGGTCCGTCAAACCGGCCGCGAGCGGCGCGTTCAGCAGGTTCTGCCCGTCCAGCGCGCTCGACCCGGATGCTCCCCAGACGAGCGGGCCGGAGGCGGTCAGCGTGCATACGGAGCCGCCCGACGAGGACACGGTCCAGGCCGTCCCGGTTACGGGAACGGCGCCCGCATCGCCGGAGCCTCCAACCGGAAGAAGCCGGAGGTTCGAGATCGTGTAATTGAAGCCCGCGACCGGGAAATCGAACCCAAAGAGTATGCTATTCACCAGAGACAGGTCCAGCGGAACCTGTTCCTGACTCCAGCCCGGCTGATGGAGTTGGGACCAGTCGATCTCCACGCGGCGGGGGCCCGGCTGCGGCGCCAGAGGCGCGTAGGCCATGTAGAAGCCGTAGTCCGGAATGATCGAAACCGGTTGGGCCAACTGCACAAGCAGCGGGAAGGGCTCTGCCAACTGGTTGTGGAGGGCTTTCCCGGCGGACCAGTCGGCGCCCACGGCGGTCGTGCCGGGAGCGTAGTTGATCCCCTGGTGTCCAAGCTCGATAAACGTGTTGTTTTCGATGTCGTTGACGCCGGTGATGTTGACGCCGTTCCAGGCGAGTTCTTCGGCGAAATTGTCGTGCAGCCGGAAGTTCAGGCTTCCGGCGTCCAGATAAATGGCGCTGCCCCACCGGGCGTGGTTGCGGCGAAGCACGTTGTAGGCAATCTCGGTCCCCTGGCCGTCCATGTTCCAGGCGTCCATGTTCCCGCAGTCCTGGACGAACAGACACACGTCTTCGACGAGGTTATCCAGGACGCGGGAGTTGGGGGCGAGGACAATGCCGGCCATGGCCGACCGGATGACCGTGTTGTGCTGAACGGTGGCCTGGAGGGCGCCGGAGAGATTGATGCCGCCCTCGTAGTCCCAGTTCCATCCCTGGTCCTCCACGGTGACCCGCTGCACGGTGTTACCGGTCCCGGCGAGGTGAATCCCGCCGCGGCCGGCTTGCCGCACCGATCCGCCATCCAGCACGTTTCCGCTCCCGGAGACGTCTACACCGCCCTGGAATTGCGGCCAGACCCCATAGCCGTCGAAGGTGCGTATCCAGTTCGGGGCGAACAGGTGAAAGTCCCGCAAGGTGCAATTGGTACTGTTCTGGAGGTTGAACCAGCCGCCGCGCGCCGATAGTCCCTGGACCGTCACATAGGACTGCCCGCTGAGATCCAGCACGGCCGGCGCCACTCCAGCCTCGGCGCGGCCTTCGGGCGAGGCGCCATCGGACATCCAAACATAGAGTTGATGCTGGCCGGGGTCCCACCACCACTCGCCGGGCGAATCCAGCAGCTCCAGCTTTCCGAACACAAAGAAGTGGTTCCCACGGCGCGGCACCAATTGGCTGAGTGCGTTTATGGGCGAAGAAAAGGTCAGAGTGCCGGAAGCCCTGTCGTGAGAGACTATCTGCCGGTCGTAGGCGACCCAGGCCTCCCCGGCCATTACGCGGACCCAGGCGCCGGTCAGGTCGACATCGGGAAGAGAAGAAGACACGATGAAATCCTGGGTGCCCGAGTCGGCCTTGGCATAAGTCATGCCGGCGAAGTCCTCGATGGGCGTATTGGGCCAGCGGGCCTCGTTGAGCAGTTGGCCGGCGCCAAAAACCTGGGTGGGCTGGCTGGGCCAGGGAGCGCTGTAAATCGCGCCGGAGTAGACGGCCCACGGCCCGGAGACGGGAGTGGCCCCAACCAGGACGGGGTGCTGGCCGAAAGCGGCCTGGATCGTGATTGGCGCGGCGGCGGTTCCCGAAGCACCCATTGTCACGGTCTCGCGATACTCCCCGCCTTCAACGTTCAGTGTGTCCCCGGCCATCAGCCGGCTCACGGCGAATTGAATGGTGGCGAAGGGCTGCGTCTCAGTCCCGGGCCAGGCGTCATTGCCCGAAGGGGAGACGTAATAGGAGGCGGCAACGTGCGGCGAAGCCGGCGGCGCGGCGCTGTAACTGGCGCAGGTAGTAATCCACAGAACCAGCCAGACCATTGACGCCCATCCGACAACCCGGCTCATCGGCGCGAGACCAACAGGCCACTTTACGGGGAACTTCCACTTATTCACCATGCCACTATCGATTGTACAAACAAGCGCACGGCAGCCGCGGACCTATCGCCCGCGGCTACTTTAACTCGCCCACCTTCTGTAGGTCCAGCACCAGGTCGCCCCCGGCATCCACGGAAAAAGCGGGGGCGAAGCTGCGCTGCCAGAGGATCTCGTCGAAGCGGTAGGAGTGGCGCGCCACCACGGTCTGGCTGAAGGTGTCGTCATAGGCTTTGATCACGATCAGCACTTCGGCCTGGAGGCGCCGCAGGTCCTCGCCGGCCGATCCCGCGAGCGGGCTGTCATCGCCGATGGGATGCACCACGGTCCAGGTAAGCGGCATGAACACCACCTCGCTGCGTTCCAGCGCCAGCGGCTTGTAGGCGCGCTGCGGCCGCCCGTCCCGCATTTCCACGGTCATGAGCATGACGCGCGCCTGGATATCCATCAGGTCGTTGGCGCGGCGGTTGACCACGCGGAACTCCAGCGCCACGCCGTTCTGATACGGGCTCACCAGCATCCGCCGGCTGAAACCGATGCGCGCCGAGGGCCGCGACACCCGGCCGAACAGCAGGCCGGTGGCCACCGCGAAACCCAGCACGCCCACCAGGGCCTCCAGAACGGACACCACGTTGGCCGCCGGACCGCTGGGCCAGATGTTGCCGTAGCCCACGGTGGTGAGGGTGTGCGCGCTGAAGAAGAAATCGTTCAGGAACCGTCCGAATTCGGTGGGCGCATCGGCGCCCTGCAGGTGGCCGCGGCCGAGACAGTAATAGACCGCCGCGAAGAGCGAGTTGGCCACCGTGTATCCCAGCAGCAGCACCAGCAGGAACCGGGTCCAGCCCATGCTGATGAGGTGCAGGTAGGGATGGAAGTCGCGCAGCCTGGCGCCGCGGCGGTGCACGTTGAAACTTCCGTTGGGATTCATCATGCGCCGCACGGGCGCGGTGAACTGTTCGGTCAGGCCGGGATCGAATTGCGGGGTCGGCATTCTCCGATCATGCCAGAGACGGCGCCCGCCCGCTCACTCCAGCCAGGCGCGCAACAGGGCTTCGGGACTCCCCGCCAGATCCAGCGGCTCGGCGCGGATCTCGCGCGGCCCCTCGAGATACGCCGCCACGATGCCGGAGGGCGTGGGCCGCAGCTCCAGCCGCCGCTCGCGCGCCTCCAGGCGCAGCGTGGAGCCGAGCCACGCCACGTGAACCTTGACGCGCAGCGAGAAACCCACGCGCGCGGCCTGGTGCAGCAGTTCGCCGGTGAAGGGCGATTTCTTTAGCTCCTCGGCCCACGGCGCGGCGGCCTGTGCGGCGGCGCGATCGCGTTCCCGGAAGCGCTCCTGGCGCTCCAAGGCTTCCCTGCCCTCGGCGGCGGATTCCAGGCTCTTCAGGTTGTTTTCCAGGTCGTCGAGAAAACTCATCCCTTTCCAGGATACGATGGAGCAGATGAGGGAATCCGCGTCCCGGCGGCTGGCCGAACTCCGCACGCTGCTTCTTGGCCACCACAAGAGCCTGCTCGAATTGGAACGCGCCGTGTACGAACGGGACGTGGCCCGCATCGCCTCCACCGGCGAGTATCTCAACCTGGTGATGAGCGATCCGTGGTTCGCCTGGCTGCGCGAGCTTTCGCGGTTCATCGTGCAGGTGGACGAGGCGGCCAGTCCCCGGAACCCGCCCACGGACGCCACGGCGGACCGGCTGGCCGGCGAGGCGCGCCGGCTGCTGACACCCGATGAAGCCGGCCAGGGCTTCGCCCGCCGCTATTTCGAGGTGCTGCAGCGCGATCCGGAGGCGGTGCTGGCCCATCGCGACGTGACGGCGGCGCTGGAGAAGCTGTAGGCCGTCATCTCCCCAGGACCACGTCGATGCCTGCAAGAAGGATCTGCAGCTTCGACCGCGACAGTTTGCCAACTGCTTCCCCCAGGAGGTCGCGATCGAGGCTCACAAGTTGCGACACATTGGCCACGGAGTCCTTCGGCAATCCGGTAGTACGCGCTGGGAGGAAGAGGTTGCCCGGAGCGTCCGCTCACCGGAGATTGGTGGTGAGGGGCACACACAGGACCGTCCCGATTCGGCTTCGATTCAGCGCATTCCCTTTGACCACCACGACCGGCCTTCGGAAGCCTGGGCCAGACCCCGTGGGCGCCGGCAGGTCGGCCCACAGGACGTCGCCCTGGGAGATTACCATTCCGTTCGCTCAAGGGTGCGGCGCGCCGCCCGGCTTGTGAACGGGTCAGGCTCCGTTCCCCCGTCCGCGGAGACGCGGTCCATTGCCTCGGTCACCTGGTCCGCCGAGTGCCGCGCCACGTACTCGCGGACCGCGTCGCTGAACAACTGGCTGCGCGACTTTCCGCTCCGCCGTGCCAGCCGCTCCGCGTCCTCGAATACGCGGTCGGGAATGGAGATCGCCGTCTTCATACTTCTAGCATAACCGGCGAGCCCGCCCCCATCACGCTTGCTTGTGCGACGCCCTCCAGGCCATCACCAGCAGGAAGGCGCCGAAAACCAGCATGCACAAGCCCGCGTAGAGGTTGATGTTGATGTCCGTCAACGGCGCGCGCATATCCGGCCAGAAGACGCCCAGCCCCGTAAGAATCACGCCGAGTATCGCGAAGAACAAGCCCGAAGGCAGTCTGAGATCCATATTATGCCAACCAGACGTTGATGATGATTACCAGGACCGCAACGAGGACCGCCAGCGGAGCGGGGCGCTGATACCAGCGGGCGCCCTCGTCCTTCTTGATCTTCGTGAGGCCGTACACTAAACCTTCCATTTCCTTGTCCGGACGCGGCGCGGTCGCCAGGCTGACCACCACGGTCACCACGAAACACGAGGTGAATGCGGCTATCGCGATCCAGAAATTCTGCACCATATTCGAGCCGAACTGATGCACGGGATAGATGAATCCGCCCTTGCCTTCCGCCACGGTGAGCCCGAACATCAGGACGGCCGCGACCGTACTGCTAACCAGCCCGGAGAATGCGCCGTGCGCCGTGGCCCGCTTCCAGAACATGCCCAGCAGGAAAGTGGCGAACACCGGCGCGTTCACGAAGGCGAACACGAACTGGAGCAGATCCATGATGTTGTTGTAGTAGTGCTTGCAGAAGTACGCGGTCCCGATGGATAGGACCACGCCGAAGATAGTGGTCATGCGGCCCACGAACAGGTAGTGTTTGTCGGGCGCGTTCTTGCGGATGTAGCTCTGGTAGATGTCGTAAGTGAAAACGGTATTGAATGCCGTGACATTGCCCGCCATCCCCGACATGAACGATGCCATCAACCCGGTGAGCCCCACGCCCAGGATGCCGGCGGGATAGAACTTACCCATAAGGGTGAAGATCATGGCGTTGTAATCGCTCCCCCCGCCGGCCGCGCGCGGGATGTCGTAGAGGTGCCCGCCGCCAACTCCCGGCATGTTCGCCAGGGCCACGGCGGCGATGCCGGGCAGAATCACCACGAAGGGCATAAACATTTTCGGAATGGCGCCGATCAGCGGGGTGCGCCGCGCCGCCGACATGGAATCGGCCGCCATGGCGCGCTGCACGACCAGGAAGTTGGTGCACCAGTAACCGAAGCTCATCACAAACCCGAGCCCGGCGATCATGCCGAACAGTTCCACGCCCATGGGATTGTCGGCGGCGTGACCCATGTACTTCCAGGTGTGCGTCATGTTGGCGGGCAGGCGCGAGAGCATCCCTTGCCATCCGCCCGCCCTGGCGCAGGCCAGAATGGCCAGCGGCAAAAAGCCCGCTACGATCAGGAAGAATTGCAGCACCTCGTTATAGATGGCGCTGGTGAGGCCGCCCAGGTAGGTGTAGGCCAGCACGATGGCCGCCGACGCCAGCATGCTCGCGTCGAGATTCCAGCCCAATGCCAGGTGCAGCATCAGGCCCATGACGTACATGGAGATGCCCGAAGAGAAAATGGTCATCACCGCGAACATAATGGCGTTGAAGCCGCGCGTCTTCTCGTCGAAGCGCATCTTCAGGAACTCGGGGACCGAGCGCGCCTTGCTGCCGTAGTAGAAGGGCATCATGAACAGGCCCATGAAAATCATGGCCGGGATGGCGCCCAGCCAATAAAAGTGGCAGGTCATGATGCCGTACTTGGCGCCCGACGCCGCCATGCCGACAATTTCCTGGCTACCCAGGTTGGCCGCGATGAAGGCCAGGCTCGTGATCCAGACCGGGACCGCCCGTCCCGAGAGCAGGAAATCGCTACTGGTGGACATCTTCTTGCGCAGCACCCAACCGATGCCGATCACAAACAAGAAGTAGGTGACCAGAATGACGTAGTCGATGGCAGCTAGTTTCAAGGGAAGTCGTCTCCTCTACTAGGAAGCTCAGATTTGAAACATCTGAGTTTAGCACAGGGAATTGGCGGGCAAGCCCGTAATCCGTCCGTAAGCTTGGACCGCACAGAAACTCAAGCACCCCGGCAAGGTACATCTTGGTGGCTCGTGGCCCGAGCCGGTCCCGCCATCTGT
>Ga0326727_10013682_pt1 | contig 17939 bp, 15 predicted proteins | sample MB2enrmetagenome_FD_207643 | JGI IMG/M metagenome (GOLD analysis project Ga0326727, IMG submission 207643) | Lab enriched peat soil microbial communities from McLean, Ithaca, NY, United States - MB29MY | ecosystem: Environmental > Terrestrial > Soil > Wetlands > Peat | place: USA: New York...
GTGGGCCATCGGCGAAAGAGGCGTAGTCGGCATCAAGAGCAGTCGCGAACATCCTGGTCATCGGGTCGTTCATCAGCAGGTCGAGATCCTGGAACGATCGACCCGTCGGCTCTCAGCGATGTCGTCCGGGCTTTTGACCGCGACCTACTGTGCGCGCTCACCGCGGCTGCCCTCGACTCGCCAGGCGGAGGGCACCGTCTCCCCTCGCTTGCCTTGCTGTGGATCGCAGGACTACGCATGTCTTCTGGCGTGGAGCACTCCAATCTGAGCGACCTTGCGCCGCTCCTCGCTGGAGCTCGAAGAACCGCACCCGGACTGGCCTTTCTCGAGGATTGCTGGCTTGCAGATCCCCGCTCATTCGTACGCTGGCCGGTCGGCGGGCGGAGACTCCGAATCCACCCGGGTGCCTTCACCGATCCGCTGCTACTGCTACGCGTGGTAGATGCGACCGCCGAGGCGATCAATGAAGTCGTCCTCACAACGCACGGCTTCTCCCTCTCCGACCTCGTCGAAGTGGCGCTCGCCTACGGGAACTGGCGCCTGGGTTCTCTGGCACCGCATTGGTTGGTCGACTCGTTGCCCCGAGACGCGCCAGATCTGACGGACGAACACCTCGAAGCCCGGACCGCCAGGATCACCGCGACTCCCGTTGTCCTGCAGGATGCCGAGATCGAGGCTGCCCGAGCGATGCAACACGTCGCGCCGAGCGCGTGGACCGCGTCCTGCGTCCATCCGCAACGGGCGGCCGAGGCTTGGGCGTGGGCCACGGTCGATGTCGACGAGCTTGACGTCGCACTCGGCCCCGGTGCCGAGATGTTCGGCCACGCCCTCGCGCTCCGCAATGCGGATGGTGAGTTCCCGGTCCCAGCGTCGATGCTGCTGAGCGGTCTCGCCGCGGGGACCGCCAGGCTCGCCGCGGAGGCCGCGAACGACAGCGCAGCGAGCCACCGATTGCAGGTCGGGGTCGAAGAACAGGCAGTGCGGCTGCTCAATCTGCCAGCTCCGCCGGCTCGCCACCGCGTCGAGGCACCCGATGACGCTGGCCCGGCACCGGACTTCGCCGGCCTCGTGGTGCTTCCGGCCGGACGCCGGGCGCTCGTTGTGAAGGTCGTCTCCGCTCTTGATCCCGACCTGCTCGATCGCGCCCTCCTCCAGGCGGACAGCGAACTTCTCGCTTTGGACGGACCAGGGATAAGGGCGCTCGGCGTTCCGCTCGACCCGACCGGCACGGTCCTCCCGCTCGTCGTCTACGGCGGGCCGTACCACGAGACAAAAGGTGAGCGCGGGCCGGTCGCGCACCTCCACGTCGAGGACCTCGCCGCAGTGGTGCGAGACCTTGATCACGACAAACTCGAGCGTGACGTGCTCGTCCAGTTCCTCGAAGAGCTCATCACGCTCCCAGGGATCGATCACTTCCTTGCATTCGAGACTGCCGACATCTGGCGTCACTGGAGACACTTCGGTGTTTTCAACCCGACCGGTGAGACGAACGCCGCCATCGTGGTTGACCCTCGACCCGACAACGTCGCGTGGTCGGCGGCGGCAGCATGGGAACCGGTCGAGGGGGCCCTCTTTGCGCTGGGATTACCGCAGGCCTCGTCCTGGCCGTCGGCGCGCCTCGATGAGCGTGGTTACGCGACGCTCCTCAGCGCCGACAAGGAGGTATTCCTGGTTCTCACCCAACCCAATCTCGTGGTTCGCACGAGTCTCGACAACCCCCTCGCGAACCTGAGGATCGACGCATCGTTCGCGCTAGGCATCGCTGACGGGCTGTTCCTAACCCTTGCGAATCGTCCCGTGGCGGCTCACCTCCTCTGCGAGTCCCTCGCCATGCCGCTCCTCATCAACGTCGACTTCACGGCCGAGCGTCAGCCCGGCGTTGGCGATCAGAGCGTCGCGATTGGATGGCGAACATCTGAGGAGCCCGTACCCATCATCGACCTGTTGCTCGGTCCGGATTGGCTCGAGTTGCTCGCAGAGGACGCCCCCGACGCGCACCGGGTGATCGGTGAAATACTCCTTGTCGGCCTCCAAACTCTCACGCCCCCGCGCGACGAGGCGCATCGAGAGGCCGTTCGTGGCGCCTTTCTTGAAGCGTGGTCCTCGGCGCCTCCTCTCGCAATGCTCCACTTCCAGGAGACGACCCGCGACTACCGACACGAGGGTGCCTTCGTGCTTCCCCGAAACTTCGCCTCCCGGGCTCGGGCCGAGCGTCTCATCGCCCAGCAGGTCGTCCGAGCGGGCGTCGAGTCCTGCGCGCTCGTCGATGACGACGCTCGCAGCTTCGTTCGCGAACGACTCCTCCCTCTCGTCGACGAGTCGTTGAAGTCGTTGCTCGGCTCCTGGTCGCCGGATTCGCTTCTCGCCGTCGCCGAACAGCTAAATGACGCCTACGGAGAGCGGGCGCGTGCCGTCGCCGAGGTCGAGCGGGCACTAGCCGCGCCTTGGGCCGCCAGCTGGCAGAGCATCTCGCGCGCCGCGCCCGAGGAGTCCGAGATGACGCGGCCGCTCGACCTTCTCCTTGAGCGGTTGCTCATCACGACCTTGTCGGGATCTGTCATCCCCGATCGGTTCGACATCGCTGAGACTGCAGACCTCGTGGCGTGCGCGCTTGAGATGGCACTCGCCCTCGACGGTGCGGAACGGCGCCTCCACGGGCTCGGTGTGATGGTGGCCGAGGATGGGCGGATCGCCGTCATCCCGGGTCCCGCTTCAAAGTTGCACATCAAGGACGAGCAAGCTGCTGGCCAGCGCGCGCTCGACCTCGACCTTCCGGCCTACCTTCGCGCCGACCGCGCCGACAGACTCCGCATCCGCGACGAAAAGCGGCCGAGCGATCTGACCGTCCCGGTACGTCTCGACGACCATTCGACTCGTCGATCAACTCAATTCGAACAGCTCGCAAACATCTCGGGCGTCCCACCGCGCCTGCTCGAGGCTGACGCACTGCTGCGCGCCCGGTGCGGGACTGGAATCGACGGGCTGCATGCCGTCCTCGGCACGGCCGTCACCTGGAGCAGAGACGACGACCACGTAGAGCTGGTCGCGCTCGACGACCTTCGGCGTGCGGCTGCTGAGTGGTCGCAGCTCCCTTTGACGGAGATCGACGCGGCGCTTGAGCGGTTGACGCTCGACCCATGCAAACTCGGCGACGAGGGCCTCTCGTACGCGGCACAAGAGCGCAGGCACCATCGGCTCGCGATCCGCCCGTTCCCGCTTGTCGACAGTCGCGTGCTGCTGATGCCGTGGCGTATCTTCGCGGCACAGGGAATCTACGCCGGCTACTTAGACGACGGCCGACTGCCTTGGCCCCCCACTGACCTGCCGGACGAAGTAAGGAACGCCTTTATCCACTATCGGAAGATCGCGAACCATGCGCTCGAACACGCGGCACTCGACGTTGCGCGGCAACTCTGCCTCCCCTCTCATGTCAACGTCACCCCCGCCGTCGCGGCCACCGCTGGACTCGAGATTCCCGGTGAGATCGATCTCCTCGTCGCCGATCCCGCAACCGGACGCCTCTGGGTCTGCGAGGTAAAGGACATCTACGCTGCCGTCTCCCCACAGACGATGGAGCGGCGGATCAACAAGTTCGCCGATCCGGAGCGGGGGTTCGTCAACCGACTCGATTTGAAGCGATCAGCGGTTGCAAGCAACCCCACTGCGGCGCTCGAGTTGCTCGGGGCGCCCAATATCACCGTGCCGTGGCGAGTTCTCTCGTTGATGGTCACTCGACGGGTTGAACCGGCCGCCTTCGTCAACGGTATCGGAGTGCCGTTCGTCGTCATCGAGGACCTCGCCGCGGTGTTGTCGGAGGTCGCTGACCCCGTCGCCGAACATGTTCCGATCGGCACCAAATGAGGTCGTCGTCTTCACCTTGGTCCTGAACAATCAAGGTAGGAACTCGATATACTGCCCGAATCATGAGACGGAAGACCGTGTCGCTCACCGATGACGCCATTGCCGCGCTCGAGCGGCTCGCCCGGGAGCACGCTACCAACGTCTCGTGCGTCGTCGAGGCCGCCGCTGCAGTGATCAACGAAGGGGGCCCGCACGCACGCGCCGTGGCGAGACGCCTTGTCCCTGATCGCCGCGGCGGACGTCGGAGCGGTTCCGGCCGACCCCGCCGCGACGGCACATAGCGACGAGTGACCATGGCGTCGTCTTCCGGACTCGACGACGTGAACGCGAGCCGCTGCGGGGAGATTGCAAGTTTGCTGCGCCGCGCCCGGCCGGCCGTCGCCGGGTACTCTCACGCCGATCCGAACTGGGAGGGCGCGACGAACAGCCAGCTCGCCACTGAACGCCTCAGTGCCCGCCACACAGGCGGCGAGCCCCTCGAGGTCGCACTCGGCCAGGCAATCTCGATCGCCCAGCTCTACATCTTCGCCATTCTCCAACACCTCGACGCGTTGAGCGTGCTGTTCGAAAGCGATCCGCCGCCCGCGTATGCGATCGGCCTCGTGGCGCGGTCGGTTGTCGAAATCGGCGCGCGCGCTTGGTGGATCGCCGAGCCTGACGTGACGATGGAAGTGCGAGTCGCCCGAGGATTCGTCGAGAAGCTGGCAAGCCTGCGCGATATGGACAGGACGAGCGCTGACACCGACGGCCGCGTTACGCCCGCAGCCGTCGGCCTCTCCTATGATGCCAAGGCGCTGATCGCCGACATACATGCCCTGGGCATCCCTCTGAAAGCGAACGGTCGGCGCGACATGATCGGCGGACAGCTTCGACCATCTGCGACCAAGCTCGTCGGACAGTTCCTCGCGCGGGACATGCCCGAATCGTGTCGGTCCCTATACCCGCTCCTTTCGGCAAACGCGCACGGAACGTTGTGGTCGATCACCCTGCACTTCACCGCTGATCCCCCTGATGCCGTGCAGCGTGCTGTCGCCACCTATCGCGTGACGCAGGGGTGGCTCGACGGCCCGGCCAACGTGGCACTCCTCGCGTTCTCCTGGACGCTCGAGCGAATCAGCGCTCTGCTGGGTTGGCCGACTGAGCCTGTGCTCGCGCTAATGCGCCTGGCTGACGATCTCTTCGGGTGAGCTCCCCCGCTGAGGTCTGCAGTTGGAATCCTGCGACACGTTCGGCGGCCACCCGCGAAGGGTCGGCTTTGCACTTCACCGGCAAGAGACCGCAGCCCGCTCGGGTGGGCCACGGGTGCCTCGCCGTTTTCGTGCAGAGCTCGTGTGCCGCCCTCTCGCGAGCATTGCGGTCGTCTCTGTCCTTACTGGGGGTAGGTCGCTAGCCTTCCGGGATGCTTCATCTGTTGGTGGACACCTCCACCTGGCTGGACCTCGCCAAGAAACGAGACGGTCAGAAGTGGATAGTCGCCATCCGACTCCTCGTGAATCAAGGTGCGCTAGAGCTGCTCGTTCCATCGCTCATCCTCAACGAATTCGAGAGGAACAGAGCTGGCATCGAGGAGTCGATGACTGCGAGCGTGTCAGAGCGGTTCCGATTGCTCAGAAGAGACCTTGACGACTACGGAGGAGAGGACCAGCAAGACGCCCTCGAGCTACTCGACGGCCTGGCTCACCAGGTGCCCCTCATCGGTGCCATGACCACTCGCAATTTCGACGAGATCGCAGACCTCTTGCTCCAGGGGCGGTGGTTAGAGGCCACCGACGTCGAGCGCAACGCCGTCATACGGCGCGGGCTGGACAAACAAGCGCCGTTTCATCGTTCCAAGAACAGCGTCGCTGACGCGATTCTCATCGAGCTGTACGCCTCGGCAATTCGTGACGCTGATCTGGTGGCCGAGCCGCACGGCTTCATCACGTCGAACTCCAATGACTTCTCGGCTCTCCACACCGACAAGCGGCAACCACACGCCGACCTGGCTCAGTTGTTCGAAGTGGACGGCTCCAGCTACGGCCTCGGAGTTGAGGGCCTCGACGCTATCCTTGCCGGTCGCTTCGGTGACGAGTTCCACAAGCTCATCGAGGAGTCTGACTTCAAAGACGAGCCCCGGCGACTAGACGAGATCCAGGAGGCCGAGCAGGAGTTCTTCGACCGCATTTGGTACCAGCGTTCGATGTCACATGAATGGAAGTGCGAAGACAGCGGGGACCAAGAGGGACTGGAGAATCTTCGTCGTATCGCCGGGCCGGCTCGGCGATGTGTCGAGGAGAAGTTCGGGGGCGCGAACAAGCTTGGTCCATACGACGACTTCGAGTGGGGCATGCTCAATGGCAAGTTGTCGGCACTCAGGTGGGTACTCGGCAGCGAGTGGGACTTCCTCGACACATAGCTCGCTGGACCGCGCGCCTCACGCTGGCTGACATCGTCGGAGCGTGGGCTAGAGATCACCCGTGTGACGCATCGTACGGTTTCCCCCGACCACTCGTGTATGCCGGATGGCAGAGCCCGTATTCCAGAACCACGTTCCGCTAAACCGGCCGGCCGGTACGTTGAGTTATTGCTGGCCGCTCTGTGCCAGCATGAGCTGGTACTGCAGGTCTGCCATGTGCGCCATGTAGATGGTCACACCCAGCGTGATGGCACCGATCACGACACCAGCCACGATCCAGTTGCTGTTCACCTGGTTTCCTCCTTTCCGCTCGTAGGAACGTATGAATCTAGTGTCCCGCGGGGGTCTGACACTGGCAGAAGTCCCTGGTCATCGACCTTTTTGCACACTTCACAGCCGCTTGCACGCGGGACCTCTAGGCTCGCACTGATACAGCCACCGAGCATACTCGAACGTGTGTTCGGGTGGCCCTTTCACTGGCGGAAGGGGACAGAGGATGAGCGACCCGGCTGATGGTGTTAAGCCGCCGTGGTATGCCGACAAAGACCTGCCCGTGTTGCTCTACCGGATCAATCGGCGTCCGTCAGACCAGCAGTCACTGTTCGCTGCGGGCGAACTCCCGTCGTTCCTGGATCACCTCGAGGAGGCGTTGCTTTTTGGGACGCCGGTTGTCACCGGACGCAGCTACCAACGGGAGTGGCTCTTGGGCAACCGCGAGATCAACTCTGACTATCGGTACCTCTCGGGATGGATTGGCTATGACACGACCGGACCGGGACGCCGTGACTACTACGACGGGAGTACGAAGAGTTGGGCAACGGAACTCATTGAAGAACAGCGAACGGCCAAGGCGCCCTTTGCGATCGCAGCAGAGACCCGAATACTCGGCGTCGCAAAACATCCGTCTTTCTCGTCAGGGACTCTGGCGGTGGTGTTTGAAGCACTTCTCGATGGCAGAGAGAACGCCGATTTGCCGGCCCCAGCTGTTGACTGGGCAGTGGAGCCCCTGTTGGATGAGCCAGGTTTTGAGCAATGGCTCCGAGAGACAGTCTTGTTAGAACGTGTCACGTTTAGCGTGAAACTACCCAATCCCGATGCCGCGGAGTCTTTCGCTGAGCTTTCAGAACATATTTTGAAAATGGACGCGAATCTCACGCACACATTGACCCCACGTGACAAGAGGCGTGGCTTGAGCAAGGATTTTCAGCAGGAGCCGATATCGCAAGGTCTTTTGGAGATGGCTAGGCGTTCCTACGCACAGGTGACAGCCAGGGGTCGGAGCGGATTAAATCGGGTACGGGATTACAATCAAAAGGATCGTGTCCTCAAGCGACGTGTCAAGTTGCCTAGTAGTTCGCTGGAGGCGCAGCGCACGCTCGGTGAGTACACGTCGCGACAGCCGAGTCCAGGGGGTGCCGATGGTCAATCGACGTGAGGCAAGCTTCTTAAAGGCCCTGGCTGACTCCTCTGTTGCCTCACTTCTCTGGCCAGAAGGGACCCTAGCGACGGTAATTGGCGTGGGTGGAGCGCTTGCTCTACACCATTGGGTGTCATTGGGCAACCGCCTAAGCCTGGTGGGAGATTCGCTCGTATTGGTGGCGAGTCTGTTGGGCATTGTCTTTGCAGGTTTTGCCCTTTTGATCGCCCTGTTATCGGATGAGTACGCCTTGGTACTTGACCAGGCTAAGGGCGGGATAATCTCATTCTTGCGGCCGTTCATTTTGGCGGTGGGCATGCAAGTCATCACCCTTCTCTTGGCACTGACCTACGTGACCGTGGCTAGACGAGTTCCGCGGACTGCCGAGTTCGTCTTGTTCGTGGTGTGGGCGTTTCTGTTCGTATACGTCTTGACGGACGTGGTTGCTCTCACACGCAGCATCGTGATGCACGGCCTGCTGCGAGTCGAGCTGCTCAAGAACAAGAAGACGCCGCCTGACACGGGTACCGTTCGCGACATTCGTGAAACCCATCGGTAGTTGGCTACACCTCCCCGACAAGCGCGGCATACTCTTTGCCCACCTCAGTCCGGTCTGTCTCGGTTAGTCGGCTAGCGCGTGCGCGATGTTTCGGCCGAGACACTGTAGTCATATGTATCCCGAGAGCCTCCTTCGGTTCCAACGACGAAGTCGTGCCTCCCGGCTTGAGCGCTACAGCGCAGCGCCGTTCCAGCAAACTAACTTGGAACTCAGGCGCGACGAGCGACAATCCGAACGGTCGCGAACGCCAGAAGTGCGGCCAGGACTACCAGGATCGCCGCAGCGATGACCTGAAAGACCCAGAAGCGGCTCGCCGGCTGGTAGCTCACCCAGTAGATGTAGTGGTGGACCGACAGCCAACGTGACGGTCCGACTTTTCCGGTGGCCGGTCCGCCATACATGCGCCCTATGACGTTCGAGGCGGCCGACGCGTCGAGGCGCTTTCCGCCCGGGCCGGTGAACCAAGCACGTACAAGCCAACTGCCCACGGGCCCGTTGACCTGGGACCCCGGCACGTTGAGCTGCCCGACGTTCAGCCCCATTGGCATGAGCCGGTTCGTGGCAAGGGCTCCGATGGCTTCCAGGCGGGCAACAAGCCAAACGAACGACGCGACGAGGAGCCCCCCGACGATTGCAGCAGTGACAGCCATGGCGGCAACCGTCCGGCCGATCAACGCCCCGAGAAAGGTGCCGAGGGTGAGGCCGAACAGTGTCCAGGCGGCGAGCATCGGGCCAGTCGTGTCGAAGAGACCGGACTGCCACTGACTCTCGATCCCGATGACCTCGAAGGGATGCGCGAACCAGTTGAGGACAAGGCCGAGTACGCAGGTCGCCACGGTGACGAAGAGGGCAAGGATCACCAACGTGGTCACGACGGCGCGGGAACGGCCGACGCCCTGGGTCCAGGTGAAGCGGAAGGTCCCGGACTCGAGCTCACGTGACAACAGCGGCGCCCCGACGAAGACTCCGATCACGACCGGAACCACATGCAGGGCGATAACCATCGCCGAGAAGAGGTCGGTGCTTTCGGCGAACCAGTTCTCGAAAGTCACACACGGTACGTGAAAGCGGTTCTGGACACAACCGTTGGCGACGAAGCTGGCATAAGTCGCGTGCGTGCCGGCTTGCCCGACGACGATCGCTACGCCACACGCGACGAAGACCAAGAGCAGGCCGATCAACGTCGACCGGCGTTGCAACCAGGTGACACGCGCCATCGCCTTCCACGGGACCGGGTGTTCGCGCCGGCGTGGGCTCACGGGTGCAACGGCCACTGTCGTCATCGCGCCACCTCGCCCACTTCGAGCTCGTCGGTCGCGAGCGGACCCGGCAGCATCGACGCCGACGGATCACGCAGGTAGGCGAGGACGAGCTCTTCGAGCGAGACGTCGTCGGACTCCCAGCCGCCCGGGAGCTGCGACTCGCCCGTCGTGCGAACGAGGATCTCGGCATGCCGGGTCGCTTTTCGCGTTTGCACGACCGTGAACTGCTCGCCGACGAGATCGGACTCCTCCGCCGGTCCGCTCAGCACCTTATGAGAGGTGAGGAGATCGTCTATGTCTCCCACCATTTGCACACGGCCGTTGGCGAGCACGATCAGGTAGTCGGCGAACCGCTCGAGCTCGGAGACGACGTGGGACGAGAAGATCACCGAAAAGCCGCTGGCCGCCACTGCGGCCATAACAAGTGCCATGAAATCGTGGCGGGCGAGCGGGTCGAGCCGTGCAAGCGGCTCGTCCAACACGAGGAGGTCGGGACCGCGCGCGAGCGCCAAGGTCAAAGCGAGCTGGGCCCGCTGGCCGCCGGACAGCTTGCCGACCTTGCGGTCCGGCGGGATCTCCAGTCCGCGCAACCGTTCCTCGGCCTGAGCTTGGTCAAAGCGTGAGTTCAAGTTGCGGGTCACCGCCACCATGGACCGGACAGACAGGTACTTGTAAAGCGGTGCATCCTGAGCGACGAAGGCGACACGCTCGAGAGCCTCGAGAGAGCCGGCGCCAAGGTCTCCGAGCACCGTGATGCTCCCGTTCGTCGCGGTGCAGAGCCCGACAGCGCAATGCAGCAACGTCGTCTTGCCGGCCCCGTTCGGTCCTACGAGGGCGACGATGCGCCCAGCGGGTACCGCGAGATTGCAGTCACGAAGGGCCCAGGTCCTGCGATAGCGCTTTGCGAGCCGTGAAGTCTCGACGACGTTCATGCCGCCCCCACCCGCCGTTGCCGTCCGTCGCGGCGCGCAGGACGACTCTCGACGGGGCGGTCATGAAAATCCCGCAACGCTGCCATGAAGAGCGCGATGGTCCCCTGCTCGTCGAGGCCTGCGGCAGCGGCTTGCTTGAGCCAGCCGGAGGCGAGGCTGCGCCGGAGAGATGTCAGCTGTTCCAGGCCCACCGTCTCGGGAGACGCCGCTATGAAGGTGCCTTGTCCTGGGCGTCCAATGGTCAGCCCCTTCTGCTCGAGATCGCGGTAGGCCTTGAGCACGGTGTTGGGGTTGATCGAGAGCGAGGCGACAACGTCCTTCACCCGTGGCAGCTGGTCTCCGTGAATCAGGTAGCCGAGGCGCAGGGCGTGCTCGACCTGATGGACGAGCTGAAGGTACGTCGGGACGCCAGAGCGCGGCTCGAGGCGGAACACCATCGACGGGACCAGCGCCTCAGGCTCGCATACCTCTTTATCTATCCTCATAGGTAAAAGGTATCACGCCATCTCCATCACGTCTACAAGCCGGGCTCGCCCTGTTACCAAGATGCTCGTCCCTCTGGACTGCGTGGAACTAAGTCGGCCGGCTGTTGCAATTTGGGGTCGCCGGGCGTCTTTACTTACATGAGGAGTGCCGACGGAGGAGACAACCGTGGCGGAGTCCGACGCTGGCGAAGAGTTCCGTCGCCTGTTCGAGCGATCGAACAGGAACCTGCTAGCTCAGGCTTACCTGCTCACCAACGACCGGCAGGAAGCACAAGATCTGGTGCAGGAAGTCTTCCTTCGGGCCTGGCGCGTTTGGCCACAGATCGCGGTCATACAGGGTCAGGACGCATGGCTTCGTCGCGTGCTCCACAACCTCGCCGTGAGCCGGTGGCGAAGTTTGCACAGGCGATCTCTTCTCCGTGGCGCCGGTGCCGCGCAGGTTGCACCGGCACCGGGCGTCGGTCAACTGGATGTCGTGAGAGCACTTCAATCCTTGCCCCCGAGACAACGCGAGGCGCTCGTGCACGTCGCGATCTTCGACCTGACGACCGCACAAGCGGCCCGGGAGATGGGAGCAAACAAGGGCAGTGTCCGGGTCTGGGTCTCTCGGGGAAGGGCGAACTTGGAACGTCTGCTGGCTCAGGACCTCGAACCGGTAACCGGGGGCGGTGAGCATGACGACTGAATCTGGGGAGCGCTCCGCGTCTCGAGGCGAAATACTCATACGCGAGGCTTTTGAGACCGCCAAGGGATTCGACTGGGATCTCGAAGCGGACGACATTCTCGCACGCGTACGTCGCCCAGACAGGCGGGGGAGAAGGCGCGTGGAAGTCGTGCTCGTCACGGCACTGATTCTCGTTGTCTTTTTCGCTCCCCTTCCCGGTATCAACTTGTTCCACCGCTTGCAGGGTCACAACGGCATTTCGCCAACCGGTCCGTCGACGGTGCCGACAACGCCGCGTCAGACCACTACACCTGTGTTGTCCTCGGGCACCCTTGCATATCTCTCGCCGGTCGGCGAACAGACGGCATGGGCTGTCGTGGACACGAGCGACGGCGGAGAACACGTGCTGCGTACTGTCGACGGGGGGACATCTTGGGCAGACGTGACGCCGTCGCAACTTACCGCTCTGGTCACCCCCACCAACGTCGGGAACGGTGCCTCGACTCCCCAGGTCATCTTCTTTGGCGCCGAGCGGGCATGGACGGCGGCAGCCGGGAAGCTGGTCGCCACAGACGACGGAGGAGCTAGTTGGCGTGACGTCGCTGCCCTGCCACCGAGTTGCGTTCCTGTTCAGTTCGTCGACCCATCCCACGGGTGGTGCAACGCATCGTTCGTGGGACAAGGAATGTCTTCAACAGTTGATCTCTACCGGACGGTCGACGGAGGGCGGCGCTGGCAGCATGTCCAGTCTGTCGACCTACCGAACTCCGCGAGCAAAGGCGAGCTTCCGTACGAATGCCAGAAGGGCTTCAGATTCACGACACCAAGCGTCGGCTGGGTGGGGCTCAGTTGCGGGGGATATGTGGATCAGGTCTACGAGACGACTAACGCTGGCGCCGACTGGATTGCCCGAACGATCTCCACCCCGTCGTCTCTGGCGAAAGCTGAGATCCTCATGATGCCCCCGATCTTCGTTGGCAATCTCGGTGCGGGCGTCATGTCGGTCAACGCCGGTGACACCGTCATGTACTACAGCGACGATGGGGGTAGGTCGTGGCATACCGTCGTGCCGCCAGGGGGCCTCCAGCCCTGGGCCGTCGACGTGATCAGTCCGCTCCAGTGGCGTCTAGCCAACGCGCAGAGCATCCTTTCCACCACCGACGGCGGCCGAACCTGGCAGACTCTCGCACCCCGTTGGCCTTTCCCCTTAGGCAACCCGGAAAAGTACGGCGTGCCGATCATTCAGTTCGTGACTGCGAGCATCGGATGGGGCCAGTTCTGGGACTCGAAAACCGGCACCAATACCTTGTGGCGTACTACGGACGGTGGACTGCAGTGGACCAAGGTGCTTTACTCGCGGTCTGACTCCAAGATCACACTCGGGCAACTGGCAGGTACCTTCTACGGAGGCAAGGGATTCGGTCAGGTTGAACCCTCGGAGTTCTACAACGGAGGCGACGCCAGCGGAGCGGTGCGTCACATCGTTTGGCAGTCGTGGGGCGGTCTCAAGGCCGTCGGAACAGGGGAAGGCGAGTATGTCGGCCCCGGCCAGGATGTCGCTGAGGCAACCGCGGAGTCCGCCACCGTCGTCGCGTTCGACCGCGGAGATTGCTACGGCAACCTCATGTACCAGGCCATCGAGTGGTACTTCCCAAGACACGGCCAGAGTTTCGACCCGAACCAGTACGAGAACATCTGCACCGGCGCCTTCGTGACGAGTGCCAAGACGGCCTCGACCTGTCCGCCCAGTCACATAGCGGTAGGCACCGGACCCGAAATCTCCCCGGCAACGGGGGAACAGGCACTCGTAGTGACACTCTCCAACGAAGGCCCCCGGCCCTGCGTGCTCGACGGCTATCCGCGCCTTCGGCTCGTCACATCGGCGGACACCGTGCTCAACCTGCCTCAGGTCACTCACTCGCAGTACTTGCTTGCAACCGTCGCACGTCCGGTGATGCTTGCCGTTGGAGCCTTCGCCTACGTCGCGATCGCCAAGTATCGCTGTGACCTCGGCGACCTCCAAGTGCCATCCCGGTTGCGTCTCACCCTGCCGGGGGCATCAGCGGGCACGGCTTTGACGCTCTCAGGTCGTGTCATCAGTGGCCTTGACCTCTGCAAGGGCGGCCGGAGCGATCCAGGAAACCTCATCGCTGTGACCCCAGTCGAGTCCACGCTGGCCGATTCGCTGCCTTAGCTCAGCGTCCTAGATGCGGACTGGCCGTTGCTGCATGCAGGAGGGCTGATCAGTAGATCGCCAATGCCTGTTCGAGACTCTCCGAACTCTCTCGTTCGCGCACGGAACGCATACGGATCACGAGAATGAGTGCCGCATTTCAGTCCGAAGAGACGGGGCGAGACGAGAGCGGAGTTGAAGTTCTTGTATCCGATCGCCGAGCTTGGGAACGCCACGGCATGCGGAGACAATCATGTAGTAGTGGGAGCGCGAGACAGAGAACCGGATCCAGAGGGGAACGAAGGGCCGATCCTCGAGCTCCCAGCCTTCGAACGCGCCTTTGAGGAGAACTTTGCCGCCATTCACCGCTACATCGCGCGGAGGGTCGGCGTCCCTCTAGCCGACGACCTCGCAGCTGAGACCTTTGCGACGGCGTTTCGCCGGCGAGCCAGTTTCGAATCAAGCCGCGGCTCGCTGCGCTCCTGGCTGTACGGCATCGCGACCAACCTGTTGCGCAATCACTGGCGAGCCGAACAACACCTGCTCGACCTCGACTCGCGACTGCGCGCTGAGACGGAGCTCCGCGAGAACCCATCGCTTCCCGACGAGCGATTGAGTGCCTCGTTCGTAGCCCCGCGCATCGCCGCTGCGCTCCGGACGCTCGTCGGCGAACAGCGCGAGATTCTGCTCCTCCATGCTTGGGCGGAGCTGAGCCACGAGGAGATCGCGGTGGCGCTGGATATTCCGCCCGGCACGGTGCGTTCGCGACTCTCGCGGGCCTGCGCAGCCCTGCGTGAGGAGTTGCACGGGTTCGATTTCGACCTGTGGGAATTCGAGGGCACCGACATTCCGGCTGTTTCAGAAGGGAACGAACATGACTGACGAGATCGAGTTGCTGCGACGCTTCCGCGGTGAACTCCCGGAGCCGTCGACCGACGCTTGGGTGCGCGCACGGGCGGCAATCGCGGCTGCAGCAGCTGAACAGGACGAGCCGTCGATACGGCCGGTGAGCGCATCGGACGTGTCCCCAGACGGCGACCGTCGGGGTTCTGCTTCGGGACATCGATCTCGCTCCCGAGTTCTTCGGCGACCCCGCTCGATCGTGCTCATGTCGGTAGCTGCCAGTGTTGGCCTCGTCGCCGGCTTGCTCGTCACGTTCCTGCCCGCTGCTCCGGGGCCGTCACTGCCGGTCCACACCCCTTGGCAAGCCGCGCGCGCTTTGCCCGCTTCGAGAGCCCAAGCGATTGTCCATGCGCCCGCCGGTGCCTGGCGGCTCGCCGGCTTCATCACGAGCGAGGGGTGGCAACGGGACACGACCGGGCCGGAACCAGGAAACCTCACCTGCCCGACGGCGCTCACCTGCTACGTGACGGGTGACAATGCCACCTCGAGCAGCGGTCCGGCAGACTACGACACCCTGTATGTCTCGAACGACGGGGCGCAGTCCTGGAGCGCGCTCCCGGTCCCTTCGGGCGTGGTCTTCACGACGGCACTCGCCTGTCCGAGCGGCGAGAGCTGCGCAGCCGGTGCCACCTATTACGGCAAACCGGTCTTCGTCACGACTACAGATGGCGGGCACTCCTTCACGATCAACTCACTGCCCGGGGGCGAGGGCCAGCTCTACACTCTCGTCTGCCCATCGTCCTCATTCTGTGCCGGGCTGGTCGCGACGGCGGCCGATCCCAACGGCACGCCAATCGACGCGACGTTCTTGTCAACCAGTGACGGAGGGATGAGCTTTCGAGACTCCTCGTTTCCTCCGGCTGAGTCAATGGAGTCGCTTGCCTGCGCGACGGCAACTGACTGCGTCGCTGTCGGGACAAGTGATCGTCTCGGTGTGAACGACTGGACAGCCGGGGTGGTGGTTAGCACGACCGACGGAGGCACGAACTGGTCGAGCGGAGCGTTCCCGGCTGGCTTCGGCATCTACTACCTACTATCGCGGATCGCCTGTGCGGACGCCGAGCACTGCTTTGTCATCGGGAACATTGCCATCAAGGCCCCGAACCCTCCCCAGTGCTCCAAGATGAAGCAGTTTCTCAACCCTCCAAACTCTCCGACCACGACGACCGAGGTACCGACGCCCTCGACTGTTCCGAGCTCGGCCGTTCAGGCGATCGCTCGCAAGGCAGCAGCAGCGGCGGCAGAAGCTGCCGCGGAAGAGGCCAAGAACGGCGTCGTCGGATGCAGCTACAGCACCGTCACCGTGAGCGATATCGCCGCCTCGAGCGACGGTGGCTTCACGTGGGTGCCCGAGGCGCTGCCGGCGAACGCCCCGCAGCCGTCCCTGTCCGACATCGCTTGTCCTAGTGACGAAGACTGCTTCGTCGCCGGCTCAGCGGACATACCGCAGCGTTTCGGGCACAACGGGTCGAACGGAGGGTCGGCGATCGTGCTCGTGACCCACGACGGCGGTGCCAGTTGGAGCAGAGTCACCTTCGCCGTCCCGTCGAGCGTGCCGAGCGGCATGCAGGTCGACGCTTTCATGGCGATCGGTGACATCCAATGCCCGCAGGTCAATGTCTGCACCGGCCTTGGCGTTTCAGACCAGGGCTCTCAGACGACCCCGGTGTACACAAGCGCAGCAAGCCTGCCACCGCAGAGCACTTCTTAGGCGGTCTGCTCGCGTCACTGGCGCTCGGCATCATCTGTGGCGGCATATGCTCGGCCTTACAGCGGTGGCTGGGCTCGGAGGTTCAGAGGACGTGGAACCATCGGAGGGTTCGGTGCCTCGCCCATGGAGGACAGTGATTTGGTAGCTGCTCGAGTGGGCTTGGTAGTAGCCATTGCCGCTGTTCTTGTAGTGGTTGGCGGGCTGGCTGGATACGTATCAGGCGAGCGCCATTCCCCCGTCACGGTCCACACGGGAGTCGCTTATTCGACCTCGGATCAGATCGAGGTGACCGCGAACGGGTGGGTGTACAACATCCCGCTCAAGGTCGAATGGTTCTCCGCCGACGGGACCATGAACGATGGCAGTCGACCTTCGCGAAGCAGGCTCACGAGTCGCCCTAGGTCGTAGCTTTGATCATCGAGATCAACTCATCTGGTCGATAGCCTTGCTGTCTGGCGAACTTTACGAGTTCGTTCACCTTCGCCAAGACCGCGCCGCGCTGCGGAGTTCCTGCGACGGTGATGCCACGACCTCGCCGGAACTCGAGCAGTCCCTCTTCGCGCAGCAGGCGAAGGGCACGAAGGACCGTGTTCGTGTTCACGCCGAGCACTGTCGCGAGATCCTTGGCCAACGGCATGCGCTCACCGGGCCTGGCCTCACCGTCGGCGATCGCGCGACGGATCTCGGCAGCGACCTGCTCGAAGAGCGGCAGCGAGTTGGACGGGTCGATCTTGACATCCTTCATCGTGCTACTAATCTTAGCTCCATCGACTCAACTGAACAACCGGAGCTGCCGTGACTCTGCTCACACCTCACCGCCGCGCCGTGACCGAGCTCGACGCGGAGGCGCTCATCAAAGAGGCGAAACGGCTTCGGCGACGGCGCTGGATGAGGGTCTGCCTCGTGGTCGTCGTAGCGGTAATCGCGAGTGGCCTGGGCCTGGCCCTCAGTCACACCGCCACAGGGCACTCCGTCTCGCGCTCGAAAAGCACTAGGCCTGCGACAGGCGACATAGCTTCGGCGGGCTCGATCGTTTCGCCAAAGACACCCGGAGCTATGGCAGTGGGTCCGAGTGGCGCTCTCTACGTCGTAGACGGTGGTCGTGACCAGATTCTGCGCCGGCTTTCTGACGGTCGCTTCCGGGTGGTGGCCGGAAATGGCAAGAGCGGCTTTTCGGGCGACGGTGGCCAGGCAGTTGATGCGGAGATCCGCGGTGCCTCGGGAATCGCTGTCGCGAAGAACGGCACCGTCTACTTTGCCGACGAGGGGAACGGCCGGGTTCGAGAGATCCTGCCCGACGGCATCATCCAGACCGTCGCCGGCGGCGGCACCGTGCCCCTTGGCTCAAAGCCCGTGCCGGCTCTCAGCGCCTCATTTGGCGGGCCGTCCTCGCTCTTCGGTCTGGCGATCGCTCCGAACGGAGAGCTCTACATCGGTACCTCCGCGGTCTACCGCCTCAACTCGAGCGGGATGCTCGTTTGGGTCGTCGGTTCGGCTGCCCGTGACCTCAACAAGGGCTTCAACGGTATCTACAGCAATCCCGCCTTCCAGATCGATTTCGCCCCGGCACTGCAGCT
>Ga0326727_10013683_pt1 | contig 17935 bp, 15 predicted proteins | sample MB2enrmetagenome_FD_207643 | JGI IMG/M metagenome (GOLD analysis project Ga0326727, IMG submission 207643) | Lab enriched peat soil microbial communities from McLean, Ithaca, NY, United States - MB29MY | ecosystem: Environmental > Terrestrial > Soil > Wetlands > Peat | place: USA: New York...
ACAACCCGTGCAACCCGACCGGCGCGGCGTACAGCAAGGACGACCTGAAACCGATCTGCGAGGTGCTGATGAAGCACCCCAACGTCTGGATCTTCACTGACGACATCTACGAGAAGCTCGCCTACGACGGTTTCAAGCCGGCAACGATCCTGGAGGTCGAGCCGCGTCTGCGGTCGCGCACGCTGACGATGAACGGCTGCTCCAAGGCGTACGCGATGACCGGCTGGCGTATCGGTTTCGCTGGCGGTCCGGTCGCCTTGATCAAGGCGCTCGACAAGCTGCAAAGCCAGTCGACCTCGAACACCAACTCGATCGCCCAGGCCGCGGCGGTGGAAGCGCTGACCGGGCCGCAGGAGTCGATCGAGGCGATGCGCAAGGTGTTCGAGGAGCGGCGCAACCTGGTCGTGACCGAACTGAACAAGGCGCCCGGGCTGCACTGCCACAACCCGGAAGGCGCGTTCTACGTCTATCCCTCGATCCATGGCTGCATCGGCAAGACCAGCCGCGGCGGCAAGGCGATCGTCGATGACGAGGCGTTCGTGGTGGCGCTGCTGGAGGAAGAGGGCGTCGCCACCGTGCACGGCGCGGCGTTCTGTTATCCCGGGCATTTCCGCGCCAGCTACGCCAATGCGACCGAGGAACTGCGCGAGGCGTGCACCCGCATCCAGCGCTTCTGCGCGGGCCTGCACTGATGGTTGGCGTGAAACCCGGGCTGTCGGAACGGCTGCAACGGGTGCAGACCGCCGCGTCCGTTGCGATGACGGTGAAGGCGCGCGAGCTGCGTGCCGCGGGCAAGGATGTTATCGCGCTGACCATCGGCGAGCCGAATTTCGACAGCCCGCCGCACGCCATCGAGGCGGCGCACCAGGCTGCGCTGCGGGGCGAAACGAAATACCAGCCGCAGGACGGCTCGCGCCCGCTGAAGGACGCGATCCAGCGCAAGTTCAAGCGCGACTCGGGGTTGGATTTCGCGCTGGATGAGATCGCCGTGTCGAACGGCGGCAAGCAGTGCATCTTCAACGCCATCATGGCGACGGTCGATCCGGGCGACGAGGTGGTCATTCCGACCCCGTCCTGGATTGCCTACGCCCTGATGACGCGGCTGGCCGGCGGGGAGCCGGTGTTCGTGCCGTGTCCGCAGAACAACGGCTTCAAGCCGCGGGCCGAGGACATCGATGCGGCGATCACGCCGAAGACCAAGTGGCTGATGCTGAACAACCCGAACAATCCGTCCGGCGCGGCGTGTTCGGCTGATGAATTGCGGGCGATCGCGGTGGTGATGCGCAAGCACCCGCATGTCTGGATCATGTCGGACGACATGTACGAACACCTGGTGTTCGATGGTTTCCAGCATGCAACGATGGCGCAGGTGGCGCCCGATCTGCGCGACCGGATTCTCACCGTCACAGGCGTGTCGAAGACCTATGCGATGACCGGTTGGCGCATCGGTTTTGCCGGCGGGCCGCGCGAGCTGATCAAGGCGATGGTGAACATGCAGGGGCAGGCGACGGCCGGCGCGTCGGCTGTCGGCATGGCGGCGGCGACCGCGGCGCTGGATGGGCCGCAGGATGGGATCAAGGACCAGATCGAGGCGTATCAGCGCCGGCGCGACATCGCGGTGGAGATGTTGAACGCCTGCAAGGGGATCAGCTGCCACAAGCCCGAAGGTGCGTTCTACGTGTTTCCGAATGTGGCCGGCTGCATCGGGCGAACCACGGAGGGCGGGCGCCGGCTGGAGACCGACCAGGATGTCTGTCTCGCGCTGTTGGAGGAGAAATACGTCGCCACCGTGCACGGTGCGGCGTATGGGCTGAGCCCTTATCTGCGGGTCAGCACGGCGGTGGCCGACGATACGCTGGTGGAAGGTCTGCGCCGCATCCGCGCGTTCTGCGACGCGCTGCACTGAGCGTGTGGGCAATCCATTGCCTCGCCCGCTTTGCGGCCAAAGCCCGCAAGCGGGCGAGCCGTGCGGTGAGATGACGAGTCGCTTGTAGCCTGATGCGGATTGTCCTGCTGGGTACCGAGTTCTGCATGACCGGCGCGGCGCTGCTGCTGTTCCGCTGGACCGTGCATCTGCGCCGGCAGGGTCACGATGTGGTCGCGGTGCATGAGGCGGGCGCAGCCGGCCCATTGCGCGACGCCTACCTGGCGCACGGTGTCACGCTGACCGAGCGTTACGACGTCGACACCTCCATGCTGGTCATCTGCAACACGCTGTCGGCGGCGCGCTACGTGTTGCAAACCGCCGGCACCGCACGCACCGTGTGGTGGATCCACGAGGGCGAGGTGGGTTTGCCGCTGCTGGTTACCAATCCGGGTGCGGAACGGGCGTTCAGCGCCGCACACGCCATCATCTTCCCATCGGCCGGCATCCGCGATCGCATCTATCGATCCTACCTGCTGGGCGTGCCGGACGGCCGGATCCACATCGTGCCGCCCGGGCTGGACCCATTCGATCCGATGACCGAGGAGACCGATGCGGCCCCGCCAGCGCGGCCGGTGCGTGTGGTCGCGGTCGGGTCGATCTATCAGCGCAAGCGCCAGGCGGATCTGATCCGAGCCGTCGCCCGCCTGCCGGACATTCCGATCGAGTGCCTGCTCGTTGGCGCGATGGTCTGGCTGGAGGACGACGCCGTCGCGCAGACCACTGCGACACCGGATCGATACGCCTTCGCCGGCGAACTACCGCATGCGGAGACCCTGCGGTTGATCGGCCGGGCCGACATCTTCGCGCTGCCCTCGGCCAGCGAGTGCCTGCCGATTGCGCCGTTGGAGGCGGGCCAGCGCGGCAAGGCGGTACTGCTGTCGGATCTGCCGGCGCATGAGGGCATCTGGCGGCACGGCGTGAACTGCCTGATGCACCCGATCTACGATGTCGACCTGCTGGCGCATATGCTGCGCGTGCTGGCGACCGATGCGCCGTTGCGGGCGCGGCTGGGCGCGGCGGCGCGGCGCACGGCGGCCGGGTTTCGCAACGATCTGTTCCTGACCCGGCTTGATATGGTGCTGGCCGGCCTGGCGTGACCGACGTTGGCCGCACCGAACGTGGAATGACCGCAGGGCACCGATGAACGCAGCAACCCCCTCGATCCGCCCCGGCCGCGACGCCGACGCCGCCGGCATCATCGCGCTGATCGGCGCCTGCTGGGGCGAGTACCCCAGCATCGTGTTCGACCTGGATGCCGAGGTGCCGGAACTGCGCGCGCTGGCCAGCTATTACGGCGCGCAGGGCGGCACGCTGTGGGTTGCCGAAGCCGACCGATGCGTTGCCGGCATGATCGCTGTGGTGCCCCGTGATGGCGGGGCGTGGGAGATCTGCCGGCTGTATGTGCTGGCGGCATGGCGCGGCGACGGCCTGGCCCACCGCCTGCTGGGACTTGCGGAACAGCAGGCGCGCGCGTCCGGCGCGACACGCCTGATCCTTTGGAGCGACACGCGCTTCGAGCGCGCGCACCGGTTCTACGAGAAGCGGGGCTATGTCCGCAGCGGCCCGATCCGCGTGCTGGCGGATCTGTCGGACACGCTGGAATTCGGCTACGCCAAGCCGGTGGATGGTGTCGAGGTGCTGGACGCCGCGGCCGCTGCGTCAGCGGAACGTTGCCTGGCCGAACTGCTGATGGCGTGCGTCGCCGACGGCGCGTCGGAGGGCTTTCTGCCTCCGCTGGCCGCCGACACCGCACGCGCTTTCTGGCGGCGCGCGGCAAGCGGGGTCGCGAAAGCCACGACGGTGCTGCTCGCCGGCTGGATCGACGGCACGCTGGTCGGATGCGTGGCACTGGATCTGGCGACGCCGCTCAACCAGCCGCATCACGCCACGGTCGAAATGCTTCTGGTGCATCCGGCGGTGCGGCGGCGCGGGCTGGCGCGGGCGCTGATGCGGCGGCTGGAGGCCGCGGCCGCGCAGGCGGGACGGACGTTGCTGACGTTACGCGCACGTGCCGATGATCCGGTGGTGGCATTCTGTCAGAGCGAGGGCTGGACCGCAGCGGGGGTCATCCCGCAACTCATGCTGGGCGCTGACGGAACGTTCCGTGATGCGATGGACCTCTGGAAGCAGATTGCCGCTACATCTGCACCACCGAGGTAAGCTCGAAGGTCTGGCCAGGTGGGTTCTCGCCGATCCGTACGGTGGTCGGTGATGGAAAGTGATAGGGTGGCACTGGCAGATTGTACGGTGCCGGGACGCCTTGGAACACCCGCCCCACCAAATCGTAGCGCGAGCCGTGACATGGGCACAGATAACCGCCGGGCCAGTTCACCACCGGCTCGGTGGCATTCGGATTGGGCAGATACCCCGGCAGGCAGCCCAGATGCGTGCAGATGCCGACCATCACCGTGTATTCGGTTTCGATCGAGCGGTGCCAGTTCTTGGCGTACGGCGGCTGCTGCATCACCTCGGAATTCGGGTCCGCCAATCGGTTGACCAGCGACGGTTCGCGCAGGGTCTTCACCATCTCGGGCGTATGGCGGACGATGAAGATCGGACTGCCGCGCCACAGCACAGTCACCTGCTGGCCCGGCGCAAGGGGTTTCAGATCGAAGTCGAGCGGCGCCCCCGCGGCGAGGACATCCTTCGAAGGTTCCATCGAATCGATCAGCGTCCAGCCGATCGCGGCCGCACCGATCGCCGCCCCCGCGGTCGCGACCAGGGACAGGAAGTCGCGGCGGGAGGCATGCTCGGTGCGGTCCACCGATCCGGTTGTTGCGGTCTGCGATGACATGCGGCCAATTTGGGATCGGCCGTTATACTGGCGCCGTCCAAACCGTGTAGACTTTGTTATATGACGGAGTTGTGTGATGATCACCCCTGATTACGTGCGGCTGATGGCCGCCTACAACGCCGAAATGAACCGCAGGCTCTACGCGGCCGCCGCCAACCTGACCGATGACGAGCGCCGCGCCGATCGCGGCGCGTTCTGGCAGTCGATCCACGGTTCGCTGGTGCATCTGTTGTGGGGCGACTGCCAGTGGATGTCGCGCTTCGCCGGCTGGGAGAAGCCCGGCGTGGCGATCAGGCAGAGCGCCACCATGATCGAGGATTTCGACGAGCTGCGCGCCAGGCGGATCAAGGCCGACGCCGATATCGAGGCGTGGGCGGCGCGCGTCGACGATGCGTGGCTGGCGCAGGATCTGGTCTGGTTCAGCGGCGCCGCACAACGCGAGATGCGCCGCCCCAAGGGCAAGCTGCTGGTGCATTTCTTCAACCACCAGACGCATCATCGCGGCCAGGTGCATGCGATGCTGACCGCGTGCGGCCAGGACACCGGCGACACCGATTTGTTCCTCGTTGTTCCGGAAGCGGCCTGAACGCGACCGTGGCGGCGCCCGGAATGTCCACTGGCCGCAAGATGCACCTGGTGGCCTATCTCATGGCGGGCCCGTCGGCGAGCTATCCCAGCACCTGGCGGCATCCTGCCGCGCCGCTGCACGACCTGTTCGAACCGGCGCGCTGGGAACACCTCGCCCGGGTGATGGAGCACGCGCGGTTCGATGCCTGCTTCTTCGCCGACAGCCTGGGCATCCCTGATCTCTACAAGGGCCGTTACGACGATTACATCGGCCGCGGCGGCCAGCTCAGTCTGATAGACCCGGTGACACTGCTGCCGCTGATGGCGCGGGTGACGACGCGGCTTGGCCTTGGCGTGACGCTGTCGACCAGTTTCACGCCGGCGTATCTGTTGGCACGCTATGTCAGCTCGCTCGACCTGCTGAGCAAGGGGCGCGCGGCGTGGAACGTCGTCACCACCGGGCGCGATTTCGAGGCGCAGAACTGCGGCCTGGCGGGCCTGCCGCCGAAGGATCAGCGCTACGACATGGCCGACGAGGTGCTGGAGGCATGCGACCGGTTGTGGAACGGATGGGACGCCGACGCGCTGGTGCTGGACAAGGCGGGCGGCGTGTTCGCCGATCCTGAAAAGATCCATTACGCGCATTACAACGGCCGCTATGTCAGCACGCGCGGCCCGCTGCCGGGCCCGCGCAGCCCGCAGGTGCGGCCGGTGATCCTGCAGGCGGGCTCCTCGCCGCGCGGCCGGGCGTTCGCCGCGCGCTGGGCCGAAATGATCTTCTGCTCGCCGCCGACCAGGCAGGATGCGCTGGCGTATCGCAACGATATCAGCGCGCGCATGGCGGCGATCGGCCGGGCGCCGGATGAATGTGCCGTGCTGCCCTCGGTGACGGTGGTGGTCGGCGAGACCGAGGCAATCGCGCGCGAGAAGGCCGGGTATCTTGAATCGTTGGTCGATCCGGAGCTGGTGCTGGCCGCCAGTTCGTGGTCGGTCGTTGCCGACCTGAGCACGATCGACGATCCCGACGCGCTCGACACCGCGGGCAGCAACCAGGGTGTGCAGGGCCACCGCGACCGCATGATGCAGGTGGCACAGGAGAAGGGCATCAGCTTTGCCGAGGCGGTGCGGCGGCCTCGCGCGCTCTGGGCGGGCACGCCGGCGATGATCGCCGATATGATGGAGGACTGGTTCAAGGCGGGTGCCTGCGACGGCTTCATCCTGCCGCCGACGGTATCACCCACCACGTTCGAGGAATTCGGCCGGATGGTGGTGCCGGAACTGCAACGTCGTGGGCTGTTTCGCGTTGATTACGCCGGCGCGACGTTGCGCGAGAACCTGCGGAATGCGGGCTAGTGGACGAAGTTCGCCGCCATCGTGGGATCGCTTGCCTCGTCGCGATATTGGCCCTGGGCCTTGATCAGGTTTCGAAACAATGGGCGCTCGCGACGCTTCGATCCGCCGGCGTGACGATGGCGTTGCCCGGACCGGTCGACCTGACGCTGGTGTTCAATCGCAGCAACGCGTTTGGACTGGTGCCCCTGTCGGGCGAGCTGACGCGCTGGGGTCTGGCGGGATTGAATCTCGCCGTGGCGGCAGTTCTGGTCTGGGTGGCGGTTCGCCGGACAAAGTCGCAGTTAAGTCTGCTGGGGCTGGCGTTCATCGTCGCCGGCGCCGTCGGAAACGCGGTGGATCGCATTCGTTTCGGCGCTGTCGTCGACTTTATCAACGCCTCGAAGCTCCGGGTTCGTATGGGTGTTCAACGTCGCCGATGCATCAATCGACGTCGGCATAGGCTGCCTGCTCCTCAGCAGCCTCTGGCGAGGCTCAGGCGCCCACGATGTGCGCGACGCGCCCAGCCCCCCGGCGCAGTGCCAACCCTCTCGCCGTGATCTTGACCGGTGAGCCGATGCCGACACTGGCCGATCATGCGCTCCGATAGCCAACCCTGGTGCCGTACCTAGGCGAAGAACCGGTTGAACCAGTCAATCACCGCGTCGGGCGCTTCCTCCGGCAGGTAATGCCCGGAATCAACCGCCCCCCCGATCACCGTTTCGTTGCAGTAGGCGCGCCAGATCGTTAGCACCTCGTACCACCGCTCCAGGCTGCCTCTTTCGCCCCATAGCGCCAGCATCGGACAACGCACCTTGAGCCCCGCCGCGCGGCTGTTCCGGTCATGCACCAGGTCGATACCGGCGGCGGCACGATAATCCTCGCACATGCCGCTGATGTTCGCCGGCCGGCGCGCCGCCGCCAGATAGTCCGCCAGCGCCTCCGGATGGAACAGATCGTTCGGCCGCGGCGAACGGCTGGTGTGGTAATGAAACCATACTTCCGGCGCGGCATTGATCAGCACCTCGGGGAACGGGTGCGGCTGGGCCAGCCAGAACCAATGGTAGTAGCCAAGCGCGAATGCCATGTCGGCGCGCTCGAAGTGTTCCAAGGTCGGAATGATATCGAGGGTGGCGAGTTGCACCACGCGCTCGGGATGGTCGAGCGCCACGCGATGCGCGACACGGCCGCCGCGATCGTGGCCGGCCAGGCGGAATTTATCATGGCCGAAATGGTCCGCTATCGCGATGATATCCTTCGCCATCTCACGCTTGGCGTATGGCGCGCTGTCGGGCGTGACCGGCGGCGTGTGGGATTCGCCGTAGCCGCGCAGATCCGGACAGATCACCGTGAAGCGCCTGGCCATCGCCGGGCCGACCAGATGCCAGATGAGATGCGACTGCGGATTGCCGTGCAGCAGGATCAAGGGCGGACCGGAGCCGCCGTGGCGCAGCCGGATGCGTCCGCCCGGGGTTTCAATTGCGCTCAGCGTGAACCCGTCGAAGAACATCGGTGTCCCCCTCGCAGATGCTATCGAAGGCGCGGACGTTGAACCCTATTCCAGCCGGCCGCCAGCACGGGTCGTCAGTGAACGCGGCTCGCAACAGTTCCGCGGTCGCGCGCGAGGCAGCATCCACGCCGATCAACACAAGCACGACCCGCCGCGCGGTGCCGACCTTGGCGTGAAGTTGATAGATCGTATCGGTCGGCTCGGCGATCGAAAGGCGCATCGCGTCGGGGGCCTCGTTGATGAAGGCGCCGACCACGCCGACGCCGTCGTTGCCGCGCGGCAGCAGCACCACGCCGTCATCGACCAAGGCGGCCGCTGCCAGCGCCGTGGCACGCGCCGGCTGCATCGTCTCCTGCCGCGTCATCATGCCGAGCAGCGACGCGGCCTGGAGTGTGAGCACGGCGCCGCCGAGGCCAAGGCACCAGCGCCGGGGCAGGCTGCCCAACGCGCCGGCCAGCGGCAGTCCGGCGAATGGGGTGGCGAAGGCGAGGTAGCGCAATTCGATTGGGGTGGCGTTGAAGGCGAGGCCCAACAGCAGCAGTCCCACCGGCGGCGCCAGTGCGGCGAGCGTCAGCAACAGGCGCGGGCGGGGAAGGCCGATGCGGTTCCATCTGGCGGCGACCAGCCCGACAAGTCCCACGATCACGAGGGCCAGGAAGCTGGCGACGCCCACGCCGGCGGCATGCGGCACATACAGCGGCAGGCCGCCGAACAGATTGGCACCGGAATATTGCGCCAGGCGCGGCAGCGTGCCGAGCAGCGAGAACGGCGGGAACTGGCCCGGCCGGCTGTCGTGCTGGCCGAGGTAGAACCAGATATCCGCCGGCAGGAACAGCGCGAACCCGACGGACGTGGCGACCAGCGCACGTGGGCGGGGGAGCAGCCAAAGCAGGACGGCACCGGCGACGAACACCGCCAGGTAGTTGCTGAGCGTCGCGGCGCCGAGGCAGAGGCCGGATGCAAGGGCGGAGGCGGAGGAAGGGGGGGGTCTCCCCCTCCCCTTGTGGGCTTGGGCCGCAAAGCGGACCGAGGTGGGGGCGAGGGGTCGGAGCCAGAGTCGCACGGATTTTCCCGGGCGCTCCAACCCCTCCCCCCAACCCCCTCCCTCAAGGGGAGGGGGAGTCTTCACTAGCTCCGCCTCCACCTCCATCTCCACCTCCGCCATTCCATCCCCCCGTACCGCCAGCCACACGCCGACCAGCAACAACACCTGCGCGAGTGCGAAATCCCGCGCGATCGCGCCGGTGTAGGCGAAGCCGTAGCACCCCACTGTCAGCAGGACCGCGCCGGCCGGCGGAATGCGCGCGCACCGCGCGATCGCCGCCACCACGACCAGCGCCAGCACACTGAAGCCGACCGACAGCAGCCTCACGCCAAACAACCCCGGCCCGGCCACCCACCGCCAGGCCGCCACCGCCCAGAAATACAGGGGCGGATGCACGTCGGTGGCGCGCAAATCCCGTGCGATCTCGGCCAGGCCCGCGTGCGCGGCGAACACCGCCCGCGCCTCGGAGGCGGCAAAAATCCCGCTCGGCCACGCCGGCCGCGGCGTCCCCGCGGCGAGCAGCAGGGTGTAGCCCTCATCATACTCCGCCCCGCGCAGCACCGCGGTCGCCACCAGCACGCCGGCGCCGACCAGCAGAGCGCCGATGAGCGTCCAAGGGATTTGTTTACCGTTCACCTGCATGTTGCCAGCCACCGCCAATCGCGGGCGAAGTCATTAGCGGGAGAACATTGACGTGAGGTTGATCGCGCGCCTGTTACTGGCCGCCGTCGCGCTGCTCGCCGCCGCGGCGCGGGGCGAGGCGACACTGCCGCCCGACCGGATTGCCGCCTTGGCGCGCGGCATCAACATCACCAACTGGTTCCGCTACCCGGCGCGCGCGGACGAGGCCGGGCTGCGCTTCTATCTCGACGATGCCGCCATCGCCGAGCTGCGGCGCGCCGGTTTCACCTTCGTCCGCCTGCCGGTGCAGCCGGAGCTGTTGGACGCCGTTCCGGCTCGCCTCGGGGTGTTGCTCCAGGCCATCGCGCGCCTGCAACGCGCCGGGCTGGCGGTGGTGGTCGAGCCGCATCCGGCGAGCTGGCATCTGGAGCAAAGTGAGGCCGATCGCGGGCGCCTGCTGGCATTCTGGCACCGCGTCGCGCCGGCGCTGCGTTCGCTTGAGCCACGTCTGACCTATCCGGAAATCCTCAACGAGCCGGTTTTCCAGGAAGCGCCCGGCGAATGGGAGGCATTGCAGGTCGAGGCTCTGGCGGCGATCCGCGCCGCCTTGCCGCAGGCGACGGTGGTGTTGACCGGCGCCGATTGGGGCGGCGTTGACGGGCTGGCCGCGCTGCATCCGGTCGTCGATCCCAACGTGATCTACAGCTTCCACTTTTACGAGCCGGCCGAGCTCACCTCGCTCGCTGCCTATCGTCCCGGGCTGGATCGCGCGGCGCTAAGCCGCATGCCATTTCCGATGGCGCCCGCCGCCTGTCACGCGGCCGCCGACAGCACCAGCGAAGCCGCCACGCACGACCTGATCGCCTACGTGTGTTCGTTGCAGTGGGATGCACAACGCGTCGACCTGCGCATCGATCGCGCTGCCGCCTGGGGACGCGAGAACCACGCGGCCGTGTTGCTGGGCGAATTCGGCGCGGCGCGGGCTTTGAATGCGACGGCTCGGCTGGCGTGGCTCGCCGCGGTGCGACGGGCGTGCGAGCAGCGCGGTATCGGCTGGGCCTTGTGGGGCTACGACGATACGATGGGGTTTGGCATCGATCCGCGCGCCAGGCCGCGTGCGGTGCTGGATCAGGCAACGTTATCGGCGCTCGGGCTTGGAGGTGGACATTGATGCCGGCGTGGTGCCGGGCGCACATGAACGTGATTTTATCGCCAATGCGTGACGAGATGTAACCATTCGTCGCGCCAGTAACGACAACGCAACATGAATAACGTGTGAAAGTAATGGCCAAAAGAAAATCCCCCGGCACAAGGCCGGGGGAAGGTAAACAGGGAGGCTTCACGTCTGGGAGACGCAGGGGTCAATGACCCCTTTCCAGCCACAAGGACTGGAACACTGGCGGCATCACCGCCGTAACCATCGAAACCAAAGTAGTGATTGGGTGCGGGGATTGCCAATCCCAAAACCCGAAAGGCCGCCATGCCAGGATCGCATGACGCAACGCATCAATCGTCTTGTACGAGGTCGCGGAAGGAGTGACGTCGTGCTCGGAAGATTCAAGGCGTCATGGCCGTGCCGCTTGACGCGAGGATCCCCCGGTCATCTGCGCGCCACGGGTGCCGCGATAGATGGCCGGGTGATCCCCGGGTCAAGTGCCCGGGGACTTTCGCCCGGCCATGACGATCGTGCTCCCGGGTATACGAGACAGTAGAGACACTACCTCTATATTCGTTGGCACGTCTATTCGTTGGCACGAGGCCCCGGTCGCCATCCACCAGGCCGTTACGGAACTCGCAATGACAGGGGGCTGCGCGGCGCGTCGCGCACTTCCCGCCGCGATCAGTGCAGCTCGGCCAGCCGCGTCAGCAGGAAATCGCGGAACACCGCCACCCGTTTCGAATTGCGCAGCTCTTCCGGATAGACGAAGAACACCTCGACCTTCGGCCCTTTGAGCTCCGGCAACACGCGCACCAGGTCGGCGACCTCGGCGGCCATGAAATCGGGCAGGATGCCGATGCCGAGCCCGGAGCGGATCGCCAGCAGCACCGCCTGCGTGCTGTTGACCTCAAGCGCCGCGCGCCGCGGATTGCCGGGCCGACGCCCCGCCTCGGCCAGCCAGTTGATGTCGGCGACCGGCGGATGGTACTCGCCGAACAGCACCAGCCGATGGGCGTCCAGATCCTCCGCCCGCTGCGGCACGCCGTGCTTCTTCAGATATTCGGGCGAGGCGACGATCAGCCAGTCGATCGTCATCAGGTGCCGCTGCACCAGGTCGGGCTGCTTCGGCGGGTGCATGCGAATCGCCACGTCCGCCTCGCGCATCGCCAGGTCGAGATCCAGATCGTCCAGCAGCAGCGACACCGAGACGTCGGGATACATCTCGAAGAAACCTTGCAGCCGCGGCGCCAGCCACGACGCGCCAAAACCGACCGTGGTGGTCACTTTCAACCGGCCGGCCGGCTTCTCCTTGCTCTCGGTCAGCAGCGCCTCGGTGATCGCCAGCTTGGCGAACACCTCGCGCACCGTGCGGTTGAGCTGCTCGCCCTGCTCGGTCAGGATCAGGCCGCGCGCATGGCGATGGAACAGTGGCACCTGCAACGCCTCCTCAAGCGCCGAGATCTGCCGCGAGACCGCCGACTGGCTCAGGTTCAGCGTCTCACCCGCATGGGTGAAGCTGCCCGCCTCGGCGACCGCGTGGAACACGCGAAGCTTGTCCCAATCCATTGTGAGCCTCTTGCCTGGCGGGCCGACGGCGGCCTGCTTGGATCGTTAGCTTATCCGATGATTCCTGAATCAGGGAAACGATCGGGGAAATCTTTCTCCGAATGCCGCCACTTGCCACATTCCCAGTCTGGACGATTCGCAGTCTGGACGATTTGAAGTCCGGTCGATTTGCAGTCTGGTCGATTCGCAGTCTGGTCGATTTGAAGTCTGGTATATTCACAGTCTGGCATATTCACAGTCTGACATATTCACAGTCTGGCATATTCACAGTCTGGCATAGTCACACTGTGGCACATTCGCCGTTTGGCCGGATTCGGCGCCGGGGCACCTCTGCCACTATGCAGCTTCACGCGCGGGCACCTCGGCAAGGCCGGCGAGGAATTTCTCGGCCTCGAGCGCGGCCATGCAGCCGGTGCCCGCCGCGGTCACCGCCTGGCGGAAAATCTTGTCCTGCACGTCGCCGGCGGCGAACACACCCTCGACCGAGGTGCGCGTGCTGCCCGGCGTGGTCTGGATATAGCCCTCCGCGTCCATCGCCACCTGATTGCGAAACACCGCGGTATTCGGGGTGTGGCCGATCGCCACGAACACCCCCTCGGCCGGCACCCGCGTTTCGGCACCGGTGCGGACATCGCGCAGCCGCACGCCGCTGACGGTCTCCGGCGTGCCCTCGCCCAGGATTTCCGCGACCACGGCGTTCCAGATCACGCGGATCTTCGGATGGGCCAGCAGCCGCGCCTGCAGGATCTTCTCCGCGCGCAGGCTGTCACGGCGATGGACCAGGATGACGCGCGCCGCGTGGTGGGTGAGGTAAAGTGCTTCCTCCACCGCCGTATTGCCGCCGCCGATGACGGCGACCTCCTTGTCGCGGAAGAAAAAGCCGTCGCAGGTGGCGCAGGCTGAGACACCCGCGCCGCGCAGTCGATCCTCGGACGGCAGGCCGAGCCAGCGGGCCTCCGCGCCGGTCGCGATGATTGCCGCGTCGGCCAGGAAAATGTCGCCGGAGTCGGCGGTGAAGCGGAACGGGCGCACCGACAGATCGGCCGCCGTGATGATGTCGTGGATGATGGTGGTGCCAACATGCTCGGCCTGGCGCGCCATCTGCTCCATCAGCCAGGGGCCCTGGATGATGTCGGCGAAGCCGGGATAGTTCTCCACGTCGGTGGTGATCATCAGTTGGCCGCCCGGCTGCAGCCCCGCCACCATGATCGGGCGCAGGCTGGCGCGCGCGGCATAGATCGCTGCGGTATAGCCGGCCGGACCCGCACCGATGATGAGGACGCGGGTTTTATGGGTGTCGGGCATCGACTCGATCCGGTTGTGTGCGTCGCCGACCATATCGGTCGAATTTGGGCGAGCACAAGCAACAAGGCGGACGCCGCGCGAAGCCCGTGGCTCTTACGGCGCCGGCTTGAACCCCATCGCGGCGCCATTCATGCAATAGCGCAGGCCGGTGGGCCGCGGCCCGTCCTCGAACACGTGCCCGAGATGGCCGCCGCAATTGGCGCAGTGCACCTCGGTCCGCGTCATGAAAAGGCTGCGATCCTCGGTGGTGCCGACCGCGCCATCGAGGGGGGCGAAGAAACTGGGCCAGCCGGTGCCGCTTTCGAACTTCGTGTCGGCGGCGAACAGTTCCTTGCCGCAGCCGGCACAGGTGAAGGTGCCGGGGCGTTTCTCCGCGTTGAGCGGGCTGGTGCCGGCGCGTTCGGTGCCGTGCTTGCGCAGCACGTTGAACTGCGCCGGGGTCAGCTTCTGGCGCCATTCGTCCTCGGTCAGCGTCACGGCAAAGGTCTCGGCGTTGTCGGCTTTTGCGCCGCTGCCAAACAGCTTCATGGCTTGTCCCTCTCGTTCGGTGCGTGTGTGGGGGTTATCATATGAGTATTCGGGCATATGGGTATTGGGGCATCTGGGTATTCGGGCATCTGGGTATTGGGGCATATCGGCATGCGGGCATATGGGCATGCGGGGAGGAAAGGCGACCATGACTGAGTTGCGTGACGCGTTGCGCCCGGCGCTTCCGGAGGATGCCGCCGGCGCGGCGCTGGTGGGGCGGGTGTGGCGGCCGGATGTCGGCGGGCCGTCGGTGGTGACGTTGCGCGGCGATGCGCTGGTCGACATCACCGCGACGTTCCCGACGGTGCGCGATCTGTGCGAGGCCGAGGACCCGGCCGCGGCGCTGCGGGCGGCGTCCGGCGAGCGTGTTGGTGGGTTCGATGCCGTGCTGGCCAACACGCCGCCGGAGGACCGCGATGCCTCGAAGCCGTGGCTGCTGGCGCCGGTCGATCTGCAGGCATTGAAGGCGGCGGGGGTGACGTTCGCGGTCTCGATGCTGGAGCGGGTGATCGAGGAGCGGGCTCGCGGCGATCTGAGCGCGGCGGGGGCGATCCGCGCGGAGGTGACCCGATTGGTGGGCGACGACCTTGGGCGGTTGAAGCCGGGCTCGGCCGAGGCGATGGCGCTGAAGGAGGTGTTGATCCGCCAGGGCGCGTGGAGCCAATACCTGGAGGTGGGGATCGGGGTGGACGCGGAGATCTTCACCAAGGCGCAGCCGATGGCCGCGGTTGGCACCGGCACGGATGGCGGGATCAATCCGATGTCGAGCTGGAACAATCCGGAGCCGGAGGTCGTGCTGGCGGTGGCATCGACCGGGCGGATTGTTGGCGCAACGCTGGGCAACGACATCAATTTGCGCGACGTCGAGGGGCGGTCGGCGCTGCTGCTGAGCAAGGCGAAGGACAACAACGGCTCGTGCGCGATCGGGCCGATGCTGCGGCTGTTCGATGCGGATTTCACGCTGGATGACATCAGGCGGACGACGGTGTCGCTGGTGGTGGAGGGGAAGGACGGGTTTCGGCTGGAGGGGGCGTCCTCGATCAGCCGGATCAGCCGCGATCCGGCGGACCTGATCGGGCAGATGGTGAACGCGCATCACCGGTATCCGGACGGGGCGGTGCTGTTCCTGGGGACGATGTTCGCCCCGGTGGAGGATCGCGACGCGCCAGGCAAGGGCTTTACGCACAAGACCGGCGACATCGTGACGATCGCGGCGCCCGGGCTGGGTCGGCTGGTCAACCGGATGACGCCGACGGATTGCTGCGAGCAGTGGATTTTCGGCGTGGGGGCATTGATGCGCAACCTGGCGCGCCGCGGCGTGCTGGGTGGTTAGGCGTGTTGCGCGGTTAACGGAGGCTTAACCCGCCGGTGCGACACTTCCCGCCTTGTGGCGTGACACCTTTCGTGCGCGCTCGGTAAAGGGTCGGCACCTCATGGCGCTTCCGCTGACGCAGCACGATGTGGCCCGCCTGCTGGCCGAGCCTTCGGCGCCGGCGCGGGCGGGTGTGGCGGTCAAATTGGCCTCGGCTTTCGAGGATGCCACGCTGTCGCCGACCGAGCTGAAGCTGGCGCAGGACATCCTGCGCATCCTGGCGAAGGACGTGGCGGAGGTGGTGCGCTGCGCGCTGTCGCAAAGCCTGCGGCAGGCGAAATTGCTGCCGCATGATGTGGCGTTGCGGCTGGCCAATGATATCGAGGATGTGGCGCTGCCGATCCTGGATTCCTCGCCGATCCTGACCGAGGCGGACCTGATCGCGGTGGTTCGGCAGGGATCGTTGCGCAAGCAGGTTTGTATTGCGCGGCGGCCCGATGTGACCGAGCCGGTGGCCGAGGCGCTGGTGACGGAGGCGCCGGAGCCGGCGGTGGTCGTGCTGATGGGCAATGCCAGCGCCCAGATCGGGGCCGCCAGCCTGGGCAAGGCGCTCGATCGTTTCGCCAACAGCACGGCGGTGAAAGAGGGCATGGCGCACCGCCCGGTGTTGCCGGTGACGGTGACCGAGCGTCTGGTGGCGATGGTGTCCGACCAGATGCGCGAGTACCTGGTCGCACATCACGATCTGCCCGCGGCGCAGGTCGCGGATATCGTGCTGGCGACGCGCGATCGGGTGACGCTCAATCTGAGCCAGGCGTCGGACGAGGCGGAGCTTTCGACGCTGACCGAGCAGATGCACCGGCAGGGACGGCTGACGGTGTTCCTGGTGTGGCGGGCGTTGAGCCTGGGGGACATGGCGTTCTTCGAGGCGGCGATGGCGACGTTAGCCAAGGTGCCGATCCAGAATGCGCGCATCCTGATCCATGACGCCGGGCCGAGCGGGCTGGTGTCGCTGTATGAGAAGTCCGGGCTGCCGCCGCACATGTTCCGTGCGGTGCGGACGGCGGTGGATGTGCTGCATGAGGTGCAGTTCGATGGCGGGGCGCGCGACCACGAGCGTTACCGGTCGCGCGTGATCACGCGGATTCTGACGCAGTTCGAATCGTTTCCGCCGGAGGACCTGGAGTTTATGCTGGACAAGCTGGGCGATGCGCTGACGGTGTGAGAAGGTCGTGAGAGGTTAGCGCAGCACCGCCTCGGTGTTGCGTGCGATGAGCTCGAAATCGATGTCGGCGCCGAGGCCGGGGCCGGTGGGGGCGTGCATCAGGCCGTCCTGATCGATCTCTATCTCGGTCGCCATGCCGAATTTGTGGGCGCCGTGCGGCAGCAGCACCTCGAACATCGTGGTGTTGCGCAGCGCCATGCACAGATGCAGGTTGGCCAGGTTGTTCAGTGAATTGCCGGAGTGGTGGATTTCGTATTTCAGGCCGAACGCCTCGGCGAGGTGCGCGGTCTTCAGCATCGTGGTGAGGCCGCCCTTGTTGGGGATGTCGCCGCGCAGATAGTCGGTGGCCTTTTCGGTGAGCCAGATGGCGTAGGTGTCGAGGCCGCCGGCGGGGAATTCGGTCGCCATGATGGGGATGTCGAGCTTCTGGCGCAGCTTGACGTAGTTGTAGATGTCTTCGTCGGCGAGCGGGTCTTCGTACCAGTAGAAGCCAAGTTCCTCGATCGCGCGGCCGACGCGCAGCGCCTGGGTGTAGTCGTAGCTCCAGGTGGAATCGAGCATGATGCGGAAGTCGTCGCCGAGCGCCTTGCGCACCGCGACGCAGACCTTGATGTCGTGGTCGGGGTCGCGCGGCGGGTGGATCTTGTAGGCGCGCCAGCCGTTGGCCTTGAACTCTTGCGCCTGGTCGACGTAGGCGGCGGCGTCGGGGAGCACCTGGGAGCTGGCGTAGCCCATGATCGCGGTGCGGCAGGTGCCCATCATCGCGTGCACCGGCAGGTTGGCGATCTTGCCGGCGAGATCCCACAGCGCGGTGTCGACGGCGCCGATGGTGCGGTAGCTGACCACACGGTTGATCAGGCGCATGCCGGCGTGGAGGCGCTCGCGTTCCAGCGGATCCTGGCCGAGCAGCATGGGCTTCAGCGAGCGGATGAGCTGCGGGCCGTCCATCGCGGCGGGGTTGGTCGCGGCGCCGATGAAGGCGTGGCCCTCGAGGCCGGCGTCGGTGTGGATGCGCAGCAGGCCGAGGTTGCTGGTGGCTGATGAGAG
>Ga0326727_10013684_pt1 | contig 17934 bp, 14 predicted proteins | sample MB2enrmetagenome_FD_207643 | JGI IMG/M metagenome (GOLD analysis project Ga0326727, IMG submission 207643) | Lab enriched peat soil microbial communities from McLean, Ithaca, NY, United States - MB29MY | ecosystem: Environmental > Terrestrial > Soil > Wetlands > Peat | place: USA: New York...
TATTCAGCGCCACGAAGACCACGGCCACCATGACTGCCCAGAAGGCCGGCCGCTGGAAGAGCGGCAGGTCGCCTTCCGAGGGCACGTCGGTACAGCCGTAGACCAGCCCGGTCAGTTCCGCCTCCGGACGGGGACGCGTAACGGCGCTCACCACCACCGTGACCGATACGCAGATGAGGAAGGCCCACAGCGCACGGAACATATTCTCGGCCATGGCCTGAGCGTGCGGCGACAGGGCCACGTATCGCAGCGCCGAAGGATCGCGGTACACCCAGGTCCACAGCCCGATGGAGGAAAGCGTGCCCGCCATCAGCCCCCAGAAACCACCCGCGGGAGTGGCGCGCTTCCAGAACATCCCGAGCAGCACGGTGCCCAGCAGGGGCGCGATGAAGAAGCTGAACAAGGCCTGCACGTAATCCATGATGCTCAGGAAGTGCATCACCAGGTACGCCGTGCCGATGCTCACCAGCACGCCCACAATGGTGCACCAGCGGCCCACGCTCACGTAGTGTGCGTCAGGCGCATCGCGGCGGATCTGAGCACGGTAGATATCGTAGGTCCACACGGTGGCGAACGCGCTCACGTTGCCCGCCATGCCGGACATAAATCCGGCGATCAGCGCCGTGATGCCCAGTCCGAGCAGTCCCGGCCCGCAGTAGCGCGCCAGCATGATGGGCAGGACCTCGTTATAGCTATGGCCGCCCGTAGCGACCGCCTGGGTTTCGCCCACCAGGTGTTCGGGAAGCACCGCCAGCGCCAGCAGGCCCGGCAGAATCACGATGAACGGCACGGCCATTTTGAAGGCGGCGCCGATGATGGGAGCCATCTTAGCCGAGCGCAGATCCTTGGCCGCCAGGACGCGCTGCACCACCAGAAAGTCCGTGGTCCAGTAGCCCATCGAGATGGCGATTCCCAGGCCGAACACGATGCCGGCCCAGTGAATCCCCATGGGGTTGTCCTGAAAATGTCCCATGGTGCGCCACAGGTGCGTATAGTCCTGGCCGGGGAAGTTCTGGTGGATGCGCGCCACCATGCCGTGCCAGCCGCCCGCGTCGATCAGCCCGATGATGGAAATCAGCAGCGCGCCCAGCCAGATCAGCACGAACTGGAGCACCTCGTTGAAGATCGCCGAGAGCAGCCCACCCAACCCCACGTAGATGGCCACGGTCAGGGAAGAGACCCAGATGCTGAAATGAATGTCCCAGCCCAGCACCACCTTGAGCACCAGCGCCATGGCATACATGTTGATGCCGCTCATCAGCACCGTCATGAAGCCGAAAGAAAGGGCCGAGAATGCCCGCGCCGGTTCGCCGTACCGCAGCTTGAGATAGCCCGGCACGGAGTGGGTCTTAGAGATGTAATAGAATGGGATCATCACCACGCCGAGGAACAGCATGGCGGGAATGGCGCCGATCCAATACCAGTGGGTGGCCAGGATGCCGTACTGATAGGCCGCGGCCGCCCATCCCATCAGCTCGAGCGATCCCAGGTTGGCGGCCAGAAAGCTGAGTCCCGCGACCCAGGCGGTCATCTCGCGGCCCGCCAGAAAGAAATCCTCGCCCGTCTTGGTGTAGCGCTTCAGGTAGAAGCCGATACCCAGGACGGCCACGAAGTATAAGGCGATGATGACCACGTCCACGCTGGAAAGCGAGAGCAGGCGCGACGGCGCACTCGCCAGAAGCATTGCAGGCAAAAATAGCATGTGCGACTCAGCCGTTAACGACCGTTAATCTTAATGGGACTTCCCCAACCCAGTCAAGCCCTTGCGGACGTGGGCCGATCAAGCCGGTAGCGCAATTTACTCGCCCACGGCTTCCTGGTAAATCTCCAGCACCTGCCGGGCGGTGCGCTCCCAGCTGAAGCGGGCGGCCTGCTCCCGGCCGCGGCAGATCAGCTCCGCGCGCAACTTCTCATCGAGCAGCACGTCGCGAACGCCGCGCGCGATATCGAAGACGTTCTCCGGGTTCACCAGGACGGCCGCATCCCCCACCACTTCGGGGAGCGAGCTGACGTTCGAGGTCACCACCGGCGTGCCGCATGCCATGGCTTCGAGCGGGGGCAGCCCGAAGCCTTCGTAGCGCGAGGGAAACACGAAGGCCGCCGCCGATTCGTAGAAGCAGCGCAGGGTATCGAAGGGGACGAAGCCCAGGAAACGCACCACGTGCTCGGTGCGGCTCTTGATCACCGTCTGCCGCACGGCCGGATATTGCGAGATGGTGTCGCCGATGATCACGAGGCGCAGGTCCTTGTAGAACGGATGCGCGGCCAGTTGCTCGCGCACCACGGCGAAGGCTTCCACCAGGCGCGGCACGTTCTTGTGGCGCCGGATATTGCCGGCATACAGCAGATACGGATAGGTGATCTGGTAGCGCTCCAGGATGCGCTGCTGGTCGTCGCGCGAACGGGAGCGCTCCAGAAATTCCGGATCGGGCGCGTTATAAACGCGCCGGATGCGGTTGGAGGGGAAGCCGAGGAAAGCCTCCGTGTCGCGCTTGGTGGCCTCCGACACCGCCATCACGCGGCTGGCGCGAACCAGGCCCCGGCGGAAACGGAACCTCCGCAGCTGCTTGCGGACGCTCGATTGCTGCTCATCGAAAAACAGGTTGGCCATATCGTGTATGGTCACCACGTAAGGCTTGACCATCAGCACCGGCACAAGGTTGAGGGGAATGTGCACCAGGTCGGGCGCAAGCCGGTGTGTGAAGGCGGGGAACAGCACGTTGTCGAGCGGATCCACGTCGCTGCGCGCGTACACTACGATCTGGAAGTTCTCGGGCAGGCCGGCCAGCGTGCGAACATCGGCCTCGGCGCTCACCAGCGTATACCGGTTGGCGGTGTCGATGGCGCCCAGCGCGTGGACCAGGCTGCGGATGTAAGTGCCAACACCGAAATCCCGGATGCGCCGGGCGTCGATCACGATGTGCAGCGCCATGGCCGGTGGATGCGTCAGCGGCTGCCGACGGGCGCCAGCTTCCAGGCATACAGCGGGAAGCGGTCGGTTAGGGCGCCCACGCGGGCGCGCACCGCGGCGATGGCGCTTTCGTCATCGATGTGGTGGAGCACTTCCCCGATCAGCGCTCCGGTCTCGCGCATCTCCTCCTCGCGGAATCCGCGCGTGGTCACGGCCGGCGAACCCAGGCGGATGCCGCTGGGATTGAGCGGCGGGTTAACGTCGAAGGGGATGGCGTTCTTGTTCACCGTGATGCGGGCGCGGTCCAGGGCCTTCTCGGCTTCCTTACCCCGCAGACCTTTGGAGAACACGTCTACCAGCATGAGGTGCGTATCGGTGCCGCCGGAGACCACCCGGAAACCGGCTTCCGCCACGCTTTGGGCCAGCGCGGCGGCGTTGGCCACCACCTGCTTCTGGTAGGCCGCGAATTCCGGTTGGAGAGCCTCCAGGAAGCAGACCGCCTTGGCTGCTATAACATGCACCAGAGGGCCGCCCTGGACGCCGGGGAACACGGTCTTATCGATGGCCGCCGCGAACTTCTCCTTGCATAGGATGATGCCGGCGCGCGGCCCGCGCAAGGTCTTGTGAGTGGTCGAGGTGACGATATCCGCGTACTGGCAGGGGTTGGGATGCAGGCCCGCCGCCACCAGCCCGGCGATGTGCGCCATATCCACCAGGAAGATCGCGCCCACCGCGTCGGCGATCGCCCTTATGCGCGCGAAATCGATGATGCGCGGATAGGCGCTGGCGCCCGTGATGATCATCTTGGGCTTGTGCTCGTGAGCCAGCCGCTCCATCTCGTCGTAGTCGATGCGCTCGTCGTCCCGGCGGACGCCATAAGGGACGATGTGATAGGTCTTGCCGGAAAAATTCAACGGATGGCCGTGGGTCAGGTGGCCGCCGTGAGCCAGGTTCAAACCCATCACGGTGTCGGCGGGGCTCAGCACGGCGGCATAGGCGGCCTGGTTGGCCTGCGAGCCGGAGTGCGGCTGCACGTTGACATGCTCGGCCCCGAAGAGGCGTTTGGCGCGATCGCGCGCCAGGTTCTCGACGATGTCGGTGAACTCGCAGCCGCCGTAGTAGCGTTTGCCCGGATAGCCTTCCGCGTACTTGTTCGTAAAAACGCTGCCGGTGGCTTCGAGCACGGCTTCGGAGGTGAAATTCTCGCTGGCGATCAATTCGAGCTGCGAGTGCTGCCGTTCCACCTCGCGCTGGATCGCCTGGTAAACCTCCGGGTCGACCTCCGCCAACGGCCGCGCCATCTTTTCCGCTGTGGTCATATTTATAGACACCCCACACACCAGCCGCGCGCGCCGCGGCCTTTTCGTAGAGAGTCTCCAATTTTAACATGCTAGAATTGGTTTTTCCCTTTCCAACCCTATGCTCTGGAGCAAGTTGTATATCCCTACGTTGCGCGAGACTCCGGCCGAAGCCGAAGTCGCCAGTCACCAGTTGCTGCTGCGGGCCGGCTATATCCGCCAGCTTTCGGCGGGCATTTACAGCTACCTGTTTCTGGCGCAACGTTCACTGCTGAAGATCCAGCAGATCGTCCGCGAGGAGATGAACGCTATCGGCGGCCAGGAAGTGGCGCTGCCCATGCTGCACCCGGCCGAGGTCTGGCAGGAGTCCGGCCGCTGGGACATCATGGGCGATAACATGTTCCGGTTGAAAGACCGGTTCGGACGCGACCTGTGCCTGGGCATGACCGAAGAAGAGGTCATGACTGTAATCGCGCGCGGTGAACTGCGCAGCTATAAGCAGCTTCCCCAGATCTGGTACCAGATCCAGGCCAAGTTCCGCGATGAACCCCGGCCCAAGTCCGGGCTGCTGCGGGTCCGGCAGTTCATCATGAAGGATTCCTACACCTTCGACCTGGACCAGGCTGGCCTGGACATCGCCTACGAGAAGCATTACCAAGCCTACTGCCGCATCTTCGATCGCTGCGGCCTCGAATACATGGCCGTGGAGGCGCACTCGGGGGCCATGGGCGGCAGCCAGTCGCACGAGTTCATGGTGGCTTCGGACGCGGGCGAGGACCTGGTGGCCGTCTGCAAGTCTTGCGGCTACTCCGCCAACCTGGAAAAGGCCGCCTCCGTGCCAGTTCCGCCCGCAGCGCCCGATCCCGCGGGCGACCTCGCGCCCGAGCCGTTCCACACGCCGGGACGCAAGACCATCGCCGAAGTGGCCGAATTCACGAGCCTGCCCGAAACTTCGCAGATGAAGAGCCTGGTGCTGGTGGCCGATGGCAAGCCCGTGCTGGTGCTGCTGCGCGGAGACCATCAGCTCAGCGAAACCAAGGCCGGCGCGATCCTGGGCGATCCGGAATACCGCCCCGCGCGGCCCGACGAGATCCGCGAGTGGTTCGGCGCGGAGGCCGGCTCGCTGGGACCAATAGGCGCCGGCAACATGACCATCTTTGCGGACCGGGCCCTGGCGGGCCGCCGCAACATGATCGCGGGCGCCAACCGCGACGACTATCACCTGCGCAACGTCACCCTGGGCGAAGATTTCCAGGCCGAGGTTCGCGACCTGCGCCAGACGGCCGCCGGCGATCGATGCCTGAACTGCGGCGGCGCGCTGGAGATCGTCAAAACCGTCGAGATCGGCCACATCTTCAAGCTAGGATACAAGTACTCCGAATCGATGGGGTTGCGCGTGCTCAATGCCGACGGCAAAGAGATCACGCCCATCATGGGATCCTACGGGATCGGCATCGAGCGCATCCTGACCGCCGCCATCGAGCTTTTCCATGACTCGGACGGCATGATCCTGCCGCACTCCATCGCGCCCTTCGAAGTGGTGGTGACCCCGGCCAACAACTCCGACCCGGTGCACATGGACACGGCGCGGGAGATTTACCAGCATTGCCTGGCCTTGGGGCTGGACGCCCTGCTCGACGATCGCGACGAGCGCCCCGGCGTGAAGTTCAAAGACGGCGACCTCATCGGCGTGCCGTTTCGCATTGTGGCAGGCAGGAAGCTGGTGAAGGGTCTGGTGGAGCTGGTGGATCGCAAGACCCGCCAGGGGGTTGACGTGCCCGTGGCCGATGCGGCCAAAGCGGTGGCGACCAGGTTGCGATAAAACGCTGGAACGTTGGGACGCCGCCACGCGCGGATCCGGCGCAAGCCGCTGCGGGATCCTCGATGAACGCGCCGGGGGTGGCCTCGCGCGCTTGTCCAGGTGGCCGCCGGGGAATGGCGGCTTCGCCCGCGAGCGTCGCGGAAGCCGGGATCGCGGAAGCCCATTCCTCTTCGTCATCGAGGTCGCCCCAGCGCTCCAGTAGCTGCTGATCTTCGGGCGTCAGCCGCCGGGTCTTCGCGAGCGCGACCATCCACGCCACGGATGGCAGCAGAATCAGCACCAGCGCGCTCATCGGGCGCGGCAGGGGTTGAGGAAGAGTGGGGCTAGCCGCGCCGCGGCTGTGGACAAGGCTCAACGTGCGGACGTGCAGACGCCACGCCGAGGTGCACCAGAACACGAGGCATACCACCGTTTGGGCTAGCAGTACCGCCGCGATGGCGTGGAACAGGCGTGGCTCCCGGCGCCTCCAGATTCGAATTTCACTGGGCATTCGAGAAGAATAGTCGCCGGAGTCCACCATTCGGCTCATCTTTCTCGCGACGCGTTGGCGCGCCGGGCGCGACCGCCGGCAGAGGGCCTGGAGGAGCGTTAATGGGCTCGGAACCAGCTACGCCTCAATCACGTGTGGACTCAAGGGCCGTCCTTTCGGCTGGTAGCCAAGACGACCGCGAGTCACGATAAGAACCAGGAGCGCCAGCACAGCCATCGCGAGAGCGAAGGGCAGGTTCATGCCAGACACAATTGGGGCCGCAAAAAGTGGCTGCACGGTATACCCAAAGGTATCAAAGCTGGCATGCAGGAGAATAGCGATGAATACGCTGCCTCCCGTGTGGTTGGAGACCCAGGTGAAAACAATCGCAAGGGCCATGACCATCGAGAGAAAAATAGGCAGCTGAACATAGAAGGCAGACAGGCCGGTTCCTGGCCCACCCAGTTGAGCCGATGAAAAGAACTCCGGGAAGTGCCAAAATGTCCACAAGACTCCCAGGAACAGGGTCGCATTTAACGGACCATAGCGACGCTGCATGCGCGGCAGAGCAAAGCCGCGCCATCCGACTTCCTCGCCCAGTGGCCCACCCCCAAAAAAGACAAGGACAAAGAGAAACGGATAACTGACCCAAAAATGCGGTGGAAGACCTCGAAAGCTAGCGAGCGCTCCCGGCAAGACAAGAATCCCAAGCAACATCGCCGCTGGAATGCCCAACAGAATGAACGCATACCACTGCCGGCCCACTCGTAACAGGCTAAGGCGGCTTCTTAGCCTGACCCATCCCTGCTTTCCCTCAGTGATATGGAACATGATGTATGCAGCCAAGGTCGGCCCGAATGCGTGGAGAGCAAAGAGAAGTTTATTATGCATCGCCTGAGGCACGATGCCCCACTCTGAAGCGACCCAGGGTATTAGTAGGGCCCAGGAGAATGCGTACGCCATGAAAAAGTAAAAGAATAGGGGATGCCGCCGCATCAACTCGAGCAGGCTTTTGGAAGCAGATGTCGGTTGACTGGATGTATTTGAAGTGCTCGAAAAGACGGCTTTCATCATCCGGGATCTCCATTGTGGTTTTCCCGCACGGTTTAGTATACGCTTGGCAGCCTTTTTTGATCCACAATTGTCGAGTTGTGGCTCTGAAAGTCTCTGTCGGTCCCGGCGATGAGATCGCCTTGAAATCCAGGCTTAGATATAAAGGCCCATGCGGTCCTTGACCAGGCGCACGGTGGAGTCGGCGATGGGCGCCACGCGCGCGGCGCCCTCGCGCAGCACGCCGGCCAGGTATCCCGGTTCGGCGGTGATGCGGCGGTAGCGCTCCTGAAACGGCTCCAGGTGCGCAATCACCATATCGGCCACCTGCTTTTTCAGCTCGCCGTAGCGCAGTCCCGTGAAGCGCCGCTTGATCTCTTCGTCGCTCGCATCCGCGAAAGCCTGGTAGATCGCCAGCAGGTTGAGCACGCCGGGGCCGGCCGCTTCGAAATCCACCGCCGGATTCGAATCGGTGGTGGCGCGCATGATGATCTTACGGATTTTGTCCGGCGGATCGAGCAGAGCCACCGCGTGGTTCGCGCCGGTATCCGATTTGCTCATCTTCTGGGCGGGATCATCGAGACCCATGATGCGCGCGCCCACCGCCGGCAGGCTGGTGCCGGGCACCACGAAGGTATCGCCGTACAGGCTGTTGAAGCGCTGCGCGATGTCGCGCGTCAGCTCGAGGTGCTGCGCCTGGTCCTCGCCCACCGGAACGATGCCCGCCTGGTAGAGCAGAATGTCGGCGGCCATCAGCACGGGATATTGCAGCAGACCATCGCCCACCGATTCCTGTTTGGCCGCCTTGGCCTTGTACTGGGTCATGCGCTCCAGCCACCCCACCGGCGTGACGCAGGTGAGCATCCACGCCAGCTCGGCGTGCGCCGGCACGGCCGATTGCACTATGATCGAGCACTTTTGCGGATCGATGCCCGCGGCCAGGTAGAGCGCCGCGATCTCCGCGATCTTGGCCCGCAGCGCGGCAGGCTCCTGATACAACGTGACGGCGTGCAGATCAACGATGCAGAAAATGCACTCATATTCGTCCTGAATGCGCACCCAGTTTTTGAGCGCGCCCAGGTAATTGCCGATGTGCAAATTCCCGGAAGGCTGCATGCCGGAGAAGACTCGTGTTTTCATGATAGAGACGGGAGTAACCCTTATCGTAAGCAATTTCGAGATAACCGTGGAAAAGCTGGTCTACGGCGGCTACGGCCTGGCGCGCCTGGATGGCCGCGTGGTGCTGGCGCCCTACGTCCTGCCCGGAGAGCGCATCCGCGCCTGCTCCGAGCGCGAGCGGCCCGGCCTGGTCCACGCCCGCACGCTCGAGATCCTGGAGCCGGCCCCGGAGCGCGTGGCTGCGCTATGCCCCTACTTCGGCCGCTGCGGCGGCTGCCATTACCAGCAGGCCGCGTACGAGTACCAGCTCGCGGCAAAACGCGCCATCCTGGCCGAGGAACTACGGCGGCTCGGCAAGCTCGCACCCCCGGCCGAAATCGCGACCATCTCGGTCGATCCCTGGGGCTATCGCAATCGCGTGCAACTGCATGTGGAAGACGGCCGCCTCGGCTACCTGGAGGCGCGCTCGCACCGCCTCTGCGCCATCGGCCATTGTCCCATCGCTTCGCCGCATATCAATGAAACGATCGGCATTCTCGCGGAAATGCTGCACGATCCCCGCTGGCCGCGCTTCATCCGCTCATTTGAAATCTTTACCGATGAGAGCCAGGTGCAGCTTAACGTGCTCGAAAGCGACCGCCCGGTGGCCCGCCGCTTTTTCGACTGGTGCGCTGAAAGAATCCCCGGGCTGGTGGAGGGCGCGCTCGATTACCAGGGCCGGTACCGCGTGAGCCGCGGCGCGTTCTTCCAGGTGAACCGGCACCTCGCCGGCCAACTCGTGGAGACCGCCCTCGGCGAGGCGCGCGGCGAGACGGCGCTAGACCTCTATGCCGGCGTGGGCCTATTCTCGCTCGCTCTGGCCGGCCGGTTCGCCCAGGTGACCGCCGTGGAATCGGGTTCGGCCGCGGCCCGCGATCTCGCGTTCAACGCCGAACGCGCCGGCCTGCCCCATCTCAAAGCCGAGCCCGGCACGGTTGAGGCCTACCTGGAAGCGCTCGACCGGTCCCCTGAATTCCTGCTCCTTGATCCGCCGCGCGCCGGCCTGGGCAAAACCGTGGTGCGCCGCCTGACCGAACTCCGCCCGCGCTCCCTGACGATCGTCTCCTGCGACCCGGCGACTCTGGCCCGCGACCTGTCGGGCCTGGTGGCCGGCGGTTACCGGATCGCACGCATGACCCTGGTGGACCTGTTCCCACAGAGCTTCCACCTGGAAACGGTAACGAGCCTGAGGCGGGAAGGGGTCTCATAAAATAGTTTCGGACTCTGAAATCGCGCTAAAATGAGGAGCGCTCATTTTGCTCGGAACTCAAGGAGGCGCATATGAAGACCGATACTTCTCGACGCTCTTTTCTCGCCGCCGCCGGCCTGGCTTTGCCCGCCGCCGGCCTCGCAACCACGACCAGCGCCGCTGGCCCCGCACCGGCGCCGCCCCAAGCGGCCCCTTCATCGGGTAAGATCACCTACCGGGTGCTCGGCAAGACGGGCATGCGGCCCTCCTCGGTCGGCTGCGGCTGCATGATTACCTCGGACCCGACTGTAATCACTCGGGCCGTAGACATGGGCATTACGTACTTCGACACTTCCCGCGGATACCAGGGCGGCCAGAACGAGCGCATGGTGGGAGGGGCCTTGGGAGCCAAGCGGAAGGACATCTTCCTGTCGAGCAAGTGCGATACCCGGACCGCCGCCGGCATCCTGGCGGAACTCGATACCAGCCTCAAGGAACTCAATACCGATCACCTGGACGTCTGGCTGCTGCATAACAAGAACACTGTCGAGGAAATCCCCGACGAACTGGTGGATGCGCAACGGCGCGCCAAGCAGCAGGGCAAGGTGCGGTTCATCGGCGTGAGCACTCACGAGGTGCCGACCGTGGTCGATCGCGTTATCGAGTGCAAGCTGGACATGCTCCAGACTATGTACAGTTTCGCCTCGGCGGCATCCTACGGACCGGCCATCGAGAAGCTCCATCAGGCCGGCGTGGGCGTGGTGGCCATGAAGGTGATGGCGCGCGCGTTGCCTCCCTTCGGCCGGGGCGCAGCTCCTCCTCCGCCCGAGCCCAAGCGGCCCGCCAATTTCGCTCCGGCAGCGCTCAAGTGGGTCCTCAACAATCCCTTAATCGGCACCACCGTCCCGAGCATGACGGATACCGACCAACTGGAACAGAATTTCGGGGTCATGGCGGAGAAATTCACCGATGCCGATGCCAAGATCCTGCACGCCCGCCTGGAGGAGATTACCCCGTATTTCTGCCGCATGTGCGGGGAGTGCAAGGGGCAGTGCCCCAAGGGTCTGCCCGTCGCCGACCTGGTGCGTTTCGTGATGTATGCGGATGGCTATGGCCAGTTCCCATTGGGCCGGGAGAACTATCAGCAGCTTTCCCTGGAGCACCAGCAGGTGCGCTGCGGCGATTGCGCCGATTGCCCGGTTCACTGCCCGCACGGGGTGCGTGTGGCCGCGCGTTTGATGCGCGCCCAGGAACTGTTCGCTTAGCCAGGTTCGATCTCGCGGAACAAACGCGTGCCGCCCTGCGTACGGGGCTCTGAAGGAGATGCGATGAACTTCCGGAGCCTCGTTCCGCCGCTCCTCGCCGCAACTCTGTGGATGGCCGGCTGCCCGACCATCCAGCCCGGGCCCGAGCGGCATGAATCGCGCGCCGTCGAGCGCGACGCGGCCGAGCGCGTCAAGGCGATCCTCAACATGGGCGCCGGCCGGCTCACGGTACGCGGCGGAGCGCGGAAGTTGATGGAGGCGGAATTCGCCTATTCGACGCCATTCGGAAGGCCGGAGGTGACCTATCGCAGCACTGGCGCGCTGGGCACCCTGACGCTTGATCAGCCCGCCAGTTCGGGTCCCCACGCCGGAAATTCAAAGTGCGAATGGGACCTGGCCCTCAACAACGAGGTGCCGCTCGATCTCAGCGCGCATTTCGGAGCCGGCGAGGCCCGCCTCGATCTGGGTGATCTGACCCTGCGCAACGTGGAAGTGCACATGGGAGTCGGCCGGCTCGAACTGGACCTGCGCGGCCATCCCAAAGGCGATTTCGCCGTGCAGATCGAGGGCGGGGTGGGTGAAGCCAACGTGCGCCTGCCGCTCGAAGCCGGACTGGAGGTACGGGCTCGCGGCGGACTGGGAGCCATCCACGTCCGCGGCCTCCGCCAGGAGGAGGGACGCTGGGTCAACGACGCGAGGCGCGATGGCGCCGCGAACATCCGCGTGGATATCCGAGGCGGCATCGGGGCCATCAACGTGACAGCCGAGTAGGCTAAGGCCCGCAACAGTTCCCGCGAATTACGTTCCAGCCGGCCTCCACGCCCGGCGCGCGCGCGATGCAGCGCGTCGCCATATGGAATCCCGTGATTTCGTTTTCCTCCACAACGTTTCCGCGCGCCGGGGCCGGCCGCGCCGCGCCGCGCCCCAGGTAGATGCCGCTGCGCAGCATGTCCGGTTCGCCGGGAGCGTAGTAGCAGCCGAAGCGCGCCGCCTCCTCGTTGCAGTGCGCGCGGTTCAAATCCAGCAGCCGGTTGCGCACGATGCGATGGCCCGTGCCGATCACGAAGATGCCGCCGAACTCAGCGCCCTCGATGGTGTTCTCCGCCACCAGAATGTTGCGCGACCGCATGTCCGGGTTGCTGTCGTTCATCACGATTCCGTAATTGCCGAAGCGGTACGCTTCCGGCGGCCGGCGGTTCACGCACGCGTTGCCGCGCACTTCGCCGTCGTGGAAGCCATCCAGGTCGATGCACTTGCCGTCGAGATCCTCGAAGCGGTTCCCCGCGTAGCGCGAGCGCTCCACGTTGCCCGCCGTGTCGATGGCCACCGGGACCGCCGCGTGCTCGATGTCCACATCTTCCACGGGAAAGCCGATGCGCCGGCCGGCGTTGTTCTCGACGCGCACATCCGCGGCATGGCCCACCTGGATCGCATCGCGGCCAATCTCATCGAACGTATTGCGCTCGATCAGCCCGCGGGCGTTGCGCGGCGAGGTATAGAGCGAGTGCGTCCACACGCCGTTGCCGCGGATATTGCGCAGCCGGCAGCGCGCCACGTGGAAGTCCGCCGTGCCTTCTTCAAGCAGGATGCCGCCGGTCGAATTATTCCGCCCGGCCGCGTCGCGCGATCCGCTATCGGCGATCTCCACGCCGTCGATCGATATCTCGCGCGCGCGGCTGGCCAGCACAGCGAAGCCGGCCACGTTTTGGAAGCGCACGTTCTGGATGGCCAGCCGCGCCACGTTCTCGGCCAGCACGCCGTTGCCGCGCGTATACCGCTCAAACGGGACATTCGATGGCGGCAGCTCCGCGCGAATTTCCAGTGCCGCCCGGTTACCGTCGATCGAGAAATCGCGCAGCACCACGCCGTCGCCCGCCACCACCAGCGCCGCCGGTCCCGCGAAGCCGGCGGTCATATGCAGCACCGTACCCTTGGGCGATCCGCGCAGTTCGGTGCCGGCAGCGATTGCCATGGGGCAGCTCAGCTCCACCCTTCCAGCCGGGAGTTCGACGATGCGCCGCGCGGGCCGCGGCCACCCCACCAGCAGCGCGGCCGCCAGGGATGCCGCCACAGCGGCGGCCGCGCGCATCAGGTCACCTCGATGGCCAGCGGGGCGAACTCGCGCCGGCCCAGCGCCATACGCAGCTCGTGCGGTCCGTGCCCGATGCCCGCCGGCAGCTTGAAATTGAACTCGTAGCGCCGCAGCATGGGGTCCACACAGAATTCCTCGATTTCGCGCACCGGGAGGCCGTCGATCGTGGCGCGGAATCCGCCCGGTTCGGCCACTTCCAGCAGCCCCACTTTCACGATACCGCTCGAGACGCGGCCGGCCGCCAGCAAGTCGACTCCATCGGTCACCGAGGCGATACGCGGCACCATGGGACCGGCCGGAACGATGCGGGCCGCTTTGGGCGCACAGATCGGCCGGCCCAGCCAGGCCACCTCCACCAGCACCAGGCCCGTGCGGATACCCTCAGGCAGGGCGACGTTCACTTGCGAGACGCCGTCGCGCGCCGCCTCGCCCACGTACATGCCGCGGCAGGCGCGCCCGTCGGCGGTGACGGAGAGGTGGTTCAGGTCGCACTCCGCGGGCAGGTTCTCGATCCACAGCGAGAGTGCCGCCAGCGGTCCGGTGGAGGGCGCCGCTCCCTCGCCGGTCAGCGCGTTGCTGATGTTGCGAATGGCCGAGTTGGCCGCGGGGACCTTGGCCGCCAGTCCGGCGGTCCAGCCGGCCGGCATCTTGCGGCACGCGATCCACATGTACTGCGTCCAGATCTGCTCGAGCTCCAGTAGCTGGAAATCGTTCGAGCGCGCGAACTCGCGGATCTCCTCGGGTGAGATGCGTACGCCATTCCAGGTATCGTAGTGGCGCGCACTGGCCGGCAGTCCATTGATCTGGCAATGCAGGATGCCGCCGGTTTTGAGCACGCGCCGCGCCTCGCACAGGTAGCCGAACACCACTTCGCGGCTGGGGATGTGTTGGAAGACCGCGTAGGAGTAGACGTAATCGAACTTTTCGGCTGGGAAGGCCGCCAAGTCCGAGCCTGAGCTGTGTCGGGGATGCGCGTTGGGCGCGTCCCGCAACCGCTCGCGCGCCAGGCGGATCATCTCGTCGGAAACATCCACGCCGTGGATTTCGCCGAAGTGCCGGCTCATGGGGCGCATCAAGCGGCCGGGGCCGCAGCCGATCTCGAGCGCCGCGTTGCGCGCCCGCAGCCGCTTCAGGCTGGATTCGAGCTTGCGCACCACGTCCGCAGCCGTGGCGAAGAACTCCTCCTCGCCCTGCTCGCGGCGCCCAAAAGCCACATAGTAGTGGGCATCTTCGCCGGCGCGGCGGTTCCAGTCGGCGCGCATGCGCTCGAGCACGTGGGGATCGTCCATCTCGCAGTTGTTATTCTAACTTCTATGGCCCTGGCATTTCGCCGCGTCTCCCGCCCGCCGCTTCGCGATTTCGACGCCGCCGCGCCGGATGGGGTGGTCATCGGGATCGTGGGGGAAGATGGCGCAGGCAAGAGCCTGCTGTTGCGCCTGGCCGCGGGGATCGAGCGGCCGCTCTCCGGCTCCATCGAGGCATCCGGAGCCGTTCGCCTGCTGGGCCCGGACCACGCGCTCGATCTGCCCGTCGCGCCGGTACTGCTCATCCATCACACCTTCGCCCGCCACGATCCGGCGGTGCGGGAACGCGCGGTCATGGCCCTGGAGCGCCTGTGCCGGGCCGGTTCCACGGTGCTGGTAGTCTCGCATGAAGAAGAGCTGCTGCTGCGCCTGGCCGATGAGATCTGGTGGCTCGCCGAAGGGCGCCTGGCCGGGCGCGGCGATCCTACCGAGACGCTGACGGCTTACCGCGGGCACATTTCCGGGCGGGTGCGCGCCGCGGGGGTGGGGGAATCGGCCGCCCTGGCGCCCCGCATGCGCCGCGGCGACGGCCGCGCCGAAGTGTTACGCATCGAAATGCTGGGCGAGGATGGCCGGCCCACCATCGTCTGGCGCAGCGGCGAACTAGCCCTGGTGAAGGTGCGGGTGCGATTCCGTGAAACGGTCGCCAATCCGGTGGTGGGGATCATGATCCGCACGCGCGGCGGCCTCAACGTCTACGGCACCAACACCGAGCTCGAGCGCCTCAAGCTGGGCCCCTGCGCCGCCGGCCAATCGATCGAGATCTCGTTCGGTTTCCGCTGCGAGCTGTGCCCGCAGGAGTACACTCTCACGGTGGCCTCGCACGATCCCGATGGCGTGTGGCACGATTGGCTGGAAGATGCCGTGGCTTTCTCGGTCACCGATGACCGCTACACGGCCGGCGTAGCCAACCTGCGCGCCACTGCCCGCTTGACCGCCCGCGAATGATGCGGCGTGATTGATCCTGCTTCCCGGGCGGCCCGCCCGACGAACCGCCCGAAAACCGCGCGCTACTTCAGCGCCGCGTATGTCTTGGTGAAGTTGTTGCGCGTATTGGTGACGGTGAACGATCCATCTTCATTCCCGGAGACTTTAATCATGTACCAGGGTCCCGTATCGTGTCCGCCCCGGCCCCTGCCCGCTCCCGGTGGGGGCGCACCCGCGCCCGGCGCGCGCGGCGGTCCTTGTCCAAAGGTTGGCGGAGGATTCAAGATCGCATTGGCCGTGGTCTGCGCATCTTCCACGTTGGCGATAAACAGCGACGGCGCGTTCAATTCGAGCAACGCAGCGTAGGCCCAGTGAAGCTGCCAGACGTCTTCGAGGCCCGGCGACGAAAACAGCGTCTGCATGGTCGGAACCGCTCCGCCTTTGCCGGCGGAGTTGTTCATAATCGCCACGCGCGGGCGCAGGCCATGAACCAGCGCGGGAGATCCCGACTGGTCGATCCCGTGGTGCGAGGTCATATATACATCGACCGTGCCGATAGGGTTGTTGGGGCACATCAGGTCCCGCTCGCGGTTATAGGTGAAATCGCCCAGGTTGACGGTGCGGAACTTCCCGTAAGCGATCACCACTCCAACCGACATGTGATTGTCCGGGTCCACGCGCGATTCGTCGCGCGGCTTGAAATCGGCGCAGGCGGGATTCGGTTGCCCAGCCCCTGGAGCGCCCGCGATCGGCGTCTTCAAGGTCTGTCCGGCCGAGGTGACCACAATGGTGGTCGTTCCGGCGAAGGGAATCTTGTCCCCCGCCTTGAGCACGGTGTGCTCGGCCTTGGCCAGCAACTGATCGTACATCGCCCGGAACCCCGTTACCTGGTCTGTCGGTTCGCTGTTCGGCCCGTGATCGTAGAAGTGCTTGATGGGAATCTGCTGGGAGATTTCCTGCAATCCACCGGCATGATCGCCGTGATAATGCGTCAGCAGCATATGGTCGATCTGCTTGACGCCGGCCATCTTGAGCGTTTCGAGGATGCGGCCCGCATCGCGGCCGCCCGGACTGCCGGTATCGATCAGGAGAGACTGACCGGTGGGAGATACGTACAAGGCGGATAGACCACCCTCCACGTCGATGTAATAAGTATCCAGCGTTTTGGCAGGCCGAGTCTGGGCGCCGCCCACTGCCGCCAATGAGGACAAGGCTAGCAGAGACGCAATTACGAGGCGCATCGGGTCACTTCCTTTCTGTAGCTAAACCCGTAGTGTCGCACATCCGGGAAACGAGGGATCGGTCCGCGTCCGGGCGATCCCCACAGTTCGCGCCCGGAGGCGGCTCGGGGCCGATGTAAGGTCCGATACCCCGGCTTGAAATGGACTAGAACCCTCTTAATGGCGCGGACATCCGAGTATCATGCGGCGTTGCCGCTCCATTCAGGCGCCTGTCAACGCGCATTCACTTGGTTCCCATGCCGAGCATATTGGTGGTTGACGACGTCCCGGAGATTCTGAAAATGCTGGGCGCCGCGCTCGAAAGCGCGGGGTTCGAGGTTACGACGGCTCTAGACGCGAAATCCGCCCTCCAGCTATGCTCGGCCAGGCACTTCGATACGGTGCTGTGCGACGTGAACATGCCTAAGGTGACCGGCTGCGAACTGGCGCGCTGGATGGCTCGGCACCGCCCGGCGGTGCGGATGGTGCTGATGAGCGGCTCGGAAGTTTCCTGCCACGAGTGCCCCTACCTGCCGAAATGTGTTCTGATCGGCAAACCGTTCCGCTTGCACGACCTGCTGGACAGCCTCACGCGGCGCAGCCACGGCCCGGGAAGTTAGCCGCGCCGGTTCCTTCGACCTTGGCCTGCTACAATTCACCTGAATGTTTCGCAAGGTATTGATCGCCAACCGCGGCGAGATCGCTGTCCGGATCATGCGCGCGCTGCGCGAGATGGGCATTCGCTCGGTGGCGGTCTTTTCCGATGCCGACCGCAACTCGCTGCATGTCCGCATGGCGGACGAAGCCGAGCCCGTCGGCCCGGCGCCTTCGGCGGAAAGCTACCTGCGCATCGATCGCATCCTGGACGCCGCCCGGAAGCACGGCGCCGAGGCCATCCATCCCGGCTACGGTTTCCTCAGCGAGAACGCCGAATTCGCCGCCGCCTGCGAGGATGCCGGCATCGTTTTCATCGGCCCCTCCGCCCAGTCGATTCGATCCATGGGATCGAAGACCGCCGCGCGCCGGACCGCCATCGCCGCGGGCGCACCGGTGGTGCCCGGCACCGATCATGCCGCGACCGTCGAGGACGTGCGGGCGTTCGCGCGCGCGCATGGATTTCCCGTCCTGCTCAAGGCCGTGGCGGGGGGTGGCGGCAAAGGCATGCGCCGCGTGGATACCGAAAGCGAGTTGGAATCGGCCTTCCGCAACGCCTCGAGCGAGGCCGGGCG